>TARA_R110002012_G_scaffold301691_1_pt1 | contig 17561 bp, 13 predicted proteins | sample TARA_R110002012 | Tara Oceans TARA_R110002012 (sample SAMEA4396515) | marine metagenome | biome: Westerlies Biome; feature: [DCM] deep chlorophyll maximum layer (ENVO:01000326); material: water (ENVO:00002006), including particulate matter (ENVO:01000060) such as... | depth 40 m
AAATCCTCGCACTTAAACCCGCAACTATTTTTATACTAACCGTTGTAAAACATTTTGAATAAAATTATATACATATTGATTTTAGTAATATTTCTCTCAAGTTGCTCTGAAAACAACTGCCGATTAACTGATGGAAAATATAATGTGATATACGACAATGAATTTTCTGAATTCCAATATGAAATTGCATCTGACTCAATCAGAGAAATATATCAAGACCAAATCGTTCTTTCCAAATTGGAAAGGATTTCCGATTCAGAATATTTCATAAGTGATCTTGCTTCTCATTTGACTTATAAAGAAGATTCTTTAAAAGAATTATATACTTATAAAAAACCTTTTTATCGTTTAACATATTGCAGGAATGATACCATTGGGTTTGAACTGATGCGTAACACCCATAATATTATAAATTCCGGAAAATTGATAAAAATTGAATGAAAAAACGTTTTACAACAATGTATAACCGCAATTTGCTCCACCTTCAAAATTCAAAATTCTACATTTATCATTCAACCTTCAAAATTCAAAATTCAAAATTCTACATTACTTTAAACTGTTGGCTGTATACATTAAGCTTTAACTTTAGACCGTCTTGGCTCTTGAATCTTGGATCTTTACTCTTTTTAAAACTGCCTTTCCAAAAAGGGCTTTAAAAAAGCATACAGGCGTTTGCTATACGGGGTCTTTCTATTTTTTTTTAAAAATAAATAAATCGATTGCAGTTCCTCCACTTTGTGCATCCCGCTAAACCCCAAAAGATACTCGTCAAAAACCCTAGATTCAATGGGTTCTCCCAACACCTTAGTTATCTGTTTATGCCGCGGATCTTCTTCAATTTTTTTGAATAAACTATTCAAGAATATGTCATCCCCCTCCAAAACCTGAATAAAGGTGCCTTCTTGATAGATCAGGATTCCCGTAATATCATTATGGGTATTGCTTTTTATGGTTTGGGAAAACAATGCGTGTACATCTTCTTCAAGTAACAATTCAGCGGCGGTACTTATATAACAAATGGTAAATAACATCTAAATTAAATTAAGAAGGGACGGATATAGACGGTATAACACAACAGGATATTGTTAAATTAAAAAAGATAATGGAACGATGGAGTGTTATGGCGCTAGATTAGGAACTATGTGGGCAAAAATAGGGTTCTTAAATTATAAATAGGAACGCAATAGCAAAAAAAAGTAATACAATTCAATAAGCGGCCTGGGGTGGGTTATAGATTTATGGATTTGTAATTTAATTTTAAACCTATCCTAGAAAACGTAAATAATAAAGAGTCAAACTAAATACTAAAGTTATTATAAATTGATTTTTATTCTCCCCCTGTTACCTAACTTTAAAGAAAAAACGATGAAAAAGAAAAAGATAATGATTACCGGTGCGGGTTCAGGTCTAGGTAAAGGTACGGCAATCGGCCTTGCTAAAGAAGGTCATACCGTCATTGCCGCAACCCATACCTGGGAACAGATGTCGCGTTTTATTGAAGAAACCAAAGACAAAGAATACGAAGAGAATTTAGAATTTATCAAGCTCGATATTTTGGATATGATGGATTGCGAAAAAGCCTGGGAATACGATATTGATATTCTGGTAAACAATGCAGGGATCGGACATACTGGTCCCATTGCTGAAATCCCCGTTGGCTTGATACGTGAAGTTATGGAAACCAATGTATTTTCCACCCTCGAATTCTCCCAACCTATAATTAGAAATATGGTTGAGAAAGGTAAGGGAAAAATAGTATTTCTATCTTCCATAGCTGGTTTGGCAACCCATCCCTTCTTAGGGCCCTATAATGCATCCAAACATGCGCTGGAAGTAATTGCCCAATGCTTACGTGATGAGCTTCAACCTATAGGAATTACCGTAGCTACCATTAACCCAGGACCTTTTGAAACAGGCTTTAATGATAGAATGTACGATACCTATAAACAGTGGTTTGATTCCGATCTGCACTTTACCCCTAAAAAGCCAATCGAAAAGGCTGCAAAAAAAATGGCGGAAAATCAATTTGATCCCCAGGAAATGATTGCTAAAATGGTGGAAATAATTCCCCAAGATAAACATCTCTTCAGAACGGTTTTTCCAAAAGATATGGCTAATGATTGCCAGGAATATCAAGAAAGACAATATGGGATTAAAACGGATACTGTAGATAAATCTAAAAAATAATTATCAATACTTAAAAAATAAAATGATGAGTTCAGACAAAAAAAATTACAACAAAATTCCAGATTCTAGTTCCAAAACTGCAAGAGGCAGTAAAAATGTACATAGTGAAAAGGATAATTCTACCGAAGATGGCTTTAAACCAAAAGCCAATAATGAAGAAGAATAGCGAGATTTAATTTAAAACTGAACAATATGAGCGATACAACAGATGGTTTTGGTAAGAAAAGAGACCATAACCAATATGGTGAGGTAGAAAAAGATGGAAAGGATACATTAAAGGATAGCGAATTGCCAAAGCCCAATAATAAAGGTGACGTAAAAAATAAAGATGAATAACCTATTCCTTTTCCATAATTTCGATAAGCTTTTGGGCAGTAGGACCCGCAGATAGCGGATTTTGTCCTGTAATTAAAAGACCCTCAGTTTCCGTATGGGACAGAAAAGGTATTAATGCTTTGGAATATTCGGCGCCCAATTCTTTTAGGCGATCCTCTAAGTGGTACGGAATATTGGCATAACGCATTGCTAATTTTTCTTCGGCATTGGAGAAGCCTGTCACTTTTCTGCCCTTTAAAATAAGGGGATCCAATTCCGCTGCTTTAATAAGTGCTGCAGGACCATGGCAAACTGCTGCCACTGGTTTATTGCTATTTAAAAAATCTGCTATCAGTGCTCCACTCTTTTTATTGGATGCAAGATCAAACATAGGCCCGTGACCTCCTGGGTAAAAGAGCGCATCAAAGTCTTCTCCATTAATATTGTCAAGTCGTTCGGTATTTGCCAAAGCCTTTTTAGCGGTCTCATCACCCTGAAATCTTCTATTGGAAGCAGTAATGTTTTCAGTTAGCTCGCTCATAGGATCAATGGGTGGTTTTCCCCCTAATGGAGATGCTAAAGTTACGTGGTATCCCTTATCAATAAATTCATAATATGGATCTGTGAACTCCCCAATCCATAAGCCTGTTTTGCTATCGGTGTTATCAAGCAATTCGTGGGAGGTAATAATCATTAATATTTTTTTCATCTTGCTATTTTTTTTAGTATTTCAATTATATTCCATTGTACAGCCCACCTTCCCTAACCTGTACAATACTTACTTCTTACTAAAATAGACAGTTTCCCAACGCTAGCTTGTTAATAAAAGGTTATATTAAAAAGCCTAATTAAACTAACTGAAAATTAATTTTTCAGGCTGCCAACTTATTCATGCAAGCGTTCAAGTTTAAAAATGTTCTCCGCTTTCCTTTTATTTGTCTTGTGAAATTGATCGATAATTCTTGAAGTAAAATAATTGTGGGAATATTTTTTTAAAAAACCAGCAATGTCATTGCTCGAATTGATGGGGGTCTCTGTATCTATATAACCAAAACCACAATATATTCCTTGCTTTACCATTACAAAACCCATTTCATTTTTATGACGGCCTTTTAACTTTATTATATAGCTTGGTCTTTGCGCATCAATATAGGAAAGTGCATCCCTAACCCTTGTATTATAGTCGCTTTTATCTTCCGCTCCCCTACAGATTCCTTCACAAAAATTCGGGTCGCTACAGGAAGCCTTTGTACGCTCAATGCCAGCATAACGTTTACATAATCTAAACTTCCGTTGTACTTCAATCAATTTAAGTAGTACAGAATCCCTATTGTAATAAAATTCATTTTCACTATCGGCATAGTTCTTTTGGATTGGCTGTAACCTTAAAATCCCTTTCGAATCCATCTTTGAGGTAATTATATAAGGCTGTAACATTTCTTTTTGTTGTGAATTAAATTCAGGGGAGAGTGAACCTATATAATGCGATTCCAACAAGAGGGAAATTAATTCACTACCCGTTTCCTCATAATCTACCATCGTAGCCTGAGCACATAATTTCCTTTCAAAAGCGGCATTGCTTGAAAAATGGCTTCTTACCCTTTTGGATATATTGATAGCCTTACCCACATAGATTACCTCCTCCTTTGCATTTCGAAAAAAATAAACACCCGGAGTGTTTGGAAGTTGGGTAATTGAATCTTCCAATGTTTTATTAATTCCACCTGCAACCTTTACGATATGCCCAATCTCTGGGATATTTTCAAAAATCTTCTGGATAAGCTCACACTTTTCCAAGATGGAAGATACTTTCATTGTAATGCCTACTGCCTTTTGGGCATTTTCCAATGAGTAAGGGATTTTGCCCCCCACAAATTTCTTAAATAAAGTGTCTAATATATGGGTTGCACTCCCCATGGGATATCCTATCTCCTTAAAGGTTTTTACGAAGAGACGTTCAGAGAATTTATCTGAAAAGACTGTATGTGTTTCCTTGATTTTTTCAAGTATTAAAGGGGCTAGCTCACAGAAAACGCTAGCCGTTCTCAAGGTATTTGGATTAATTCCCAAAGAAATTAATTCCCTTTTTGGTATTCTGGGAATGGGCTTTATCAAAAATTCCTCCTTAGCGTAAATTCCATTGTCATCCGTATTAATTATTGCTATCGCTAGCATCTGGGCCGTTGCAAGCCTGGGGGTCGAGGAAGTTAAGGCGATAAAGGAGTATTTCACTTACTAAAGAAATTAATGAATTAAATATCAAAATTATGGAATATTTCCAAGTTTCAATAATATCCTTTATCTTTATTCACAAAAAAAATTGAGTTTGGAAGTATATAATGAAGAACAAAAAGAAGCGATAAACTTCAACGGAAAACATCTACTGTTGCTGGCGGGAGCTGGTACGGGAAAAACTAAAACCATAGTCGGAAGAGCGGCCTTCCTTATAGAAAATGGTACACCCCCAGAAAAAATCCAAATCCTAACGTTTACAAAAAGGGCAGCTAGTGAAATTGTAGAACGCGTAAAAGCGGGAATTAACGGGCGCAGTGCCCAAGCACTTAACGGTTCAACCTTTCACAGTTGGTGCAACCAATTGATTACGTTATTTCCGAACCTCTTTGGAGCTTCAAACTATACCGTGATAGATGCGGATGACCAATTAGGTTTAATGAAAATGGCCTGTGGCAATGAGAAAGCGGTATATGGTAAACTGCGAATAAAACCGCAGAAGATATTAGATCTGTTTTCCTTTGCAAGAAATACTCGTACCAATCTTACCGAAGCCATTAGAGTACAACTGCACAAGGGGAAGGATGATGAGGAAACCAACGAGGAAATAGAGGAACTGCGCCCCATATTGGAAATAGTTATCAAGGAATTCCAAAAACTTAAAATGCAACAGAAGTATTTGGATTATGACGATTTGCTTTTAGTAGTTGGCAATAGGCTCAATAAGGATGGGAATGCTCGGAAGATACTATCAAATGCCTACGATTATATTCTTGTTGATGAGATGCAGGATACCAATCCATTGCAATGGTTTTTATTGGCGCCTTTTGAAAATATATGTAATTTATTCTGCGTGGGCGACGATGCGCAATCCATCTATTCCTTTCGGGGCGCCGATTTTAAAAATGTACATTCCTTTACGGAGAGGGTAAGTAATTCAGAAATAAAAAAATTAAATAAAAACTACCGTTCCACCCAAGAAATTTTGGATCTCTCCAATTGGCTGCTGGAGCAGTCCCCCATTGTTTACAATAAAAAACTAAACGCCCACCGGGGGCCTGGGAAAAAGCCGACAATCGTAAACGTTTCCAACCAATTTGAGGAAGCAAATTATATTGCAGAGAAAATATTAAAGGATTTTGGTGAAAATGGTAAATCATTCTCTGATTTTCTAATTCTGAGCCGCTCCCAGTATTACACCAAACCTTTACAAGCGGTTTTTCTACAAAAGAAAATTCCTTATGAAACCTATGGGGGAAGAAAATTCTTGGAAGCTGCACATATAAAGGATGTTTTGGCAGTGCTAAGAGTCATCAACAATCCATTGGACCAAATTGCTTGGATGCGCTACCTCACCTTTGTTCATGGTATAGGCGAAGTACGGGCGAGCAACTATTTGCGTGAAATTCTTTCCGTAGCACCCGATCAGATCAATGGCGAATTTTTAGAATCTATAATTCCCGGCTTGGAAGGACAGACAATTAAAAAATATTATGAGGCTGTAAATGGGAATAAACACAATGTAAAAGCCGCAGTAAAAAATCTCTATAAGGAAATGGAATTTGATCTGGCGCTCAAATATGCCAAGGATTGGCAGGAAAAACGAAAAGGAGACTTTCCTGTTTTAGAAATGCTTGCCGAACACTATTCCACGCTTGGGGAGTTTATTACCGAAGGTATTTTGGATAATTCAGTGGGTTTGGGAGGAAACCATCTTTTGGAGGGATCAAAGATTCAAACCACACAACACCACGATCACGTAATAATTTCTACGGTCCATTCCGCAAAGGGATTGGAGGCCGATGTTTGCTTTGTGCTCAATGTATCTCCCAAAACCTATCCTTCCTCCTACAGCTTGGGAAATTCAGAGGAAATTGAAGAAGAAAGAAGGGTTCTCTACGTAGCCCTCACAAGGGCTAAAAATGAATTGATAATTACAAGAACTACAGATTCCTTAAACGCCTATAAGGCAACCACAGATTCTCCCTTTACTTCCGATGAAGAAGAAAGTGCATATTTTCTAGAAAATCTACCTGAAGGGTTAGTAAATCAGGAAAGTCCGTTAGGGCAATTTAAAAAACCAATAGATGCAACATCTAAGAACGAAATAGATTTAGATTTCGGCTTTGATTTTAGTTAAAAGGTATCCAAAAAAATGATATGTTCTATTTCAAATATTATCATTTCTTAATTCTACATGAATCTTGATAACCCAAGATAAATTATAGAGATGGGTGCATAAATAACAAACAAATCACAACCAACAACCCTCTACTTACGTCTCAATACTCAATACTCAATACTCAATACTCAATACTCACTACTCAATACTCAATACTCAATACTCAATACCCACTACTCACCACTCACCACTCACCACTCACCACTCACTACTCACTACTCACTACTCACTACCCTCTACTCACCACTCACTACTCACCACTCACCACTCACCTATTCACCCTTCACTCCCAAAACCTCCACCCCAACAGCATTTGCACTCTTAAACAAATAATAGGTACTTTCTACCTTCTGATAAAACTTAACTCCCAAAACCGCCACAGCCGTTCCTTCCATCTCTGGCAAATCCGTCTGCAACTCAAAGGAAGTAGCACTATAGTCCTTGTCTATATATAGTGGTGCACTGTTCTTTAATTGGTAACCTAAGGTATCAAAATCAAAATGTAAAAGTCCCAAAGTAAGCGCCATATGGGTTGCCCCAGAAGGAAAACCAACATTTTTGATATCAAAATTCGTAACCTTAAGTGTTCGGGAAACAAAATCATAATGTATTGAAGCAGCTAATATTTCCGCAACAAGACAAGAAGGAGTAAATGCAAAACCATCAAGTAACTGAACTCCCAAAGGCGTTTCCAGTCCGCGACCCACACACCTATTGCCTCGGCTATTCACAAGGTCCAAATCTTTTATTTTAGTAAACAATTGCATCATCCGTCCGTGAAGCGCTCCATCCTTGCGCACGCATAAAAAGGGAGCAAGTGCAATGCGAAAAACTTTCTTTGTCTTGCTACACCGTCCAAACTCCGTAGCATTTTCCATAGTTCGCACCATGCTTTCCCTGTGCATAGTACCCTTTTGAAACCCACCCCCAGCTGCGCGCGCCAGATGTCCACCATTTTTTGATTTGTAATAATTAATATCCCCAATAGTTCCCTTTAGCTTAATACTTCCTGTTTGCTTTGCCATAACGGTAAATTTTAAAAGTAAACTAAGATACAAAACATCTTGATTCATATTAACTTAAGATATATTTAAAGCGTATTTATAGCGTATATATAGTATGTTTATAGTATGTATATAGCGTATTAAATAAACCTAATATATAAAATCTACACACCCCCACTCTCAATCTCTCCTATTCTCACCCTTCGTGTGTCCCAGAGAAAGACTGCGTTTAATAGCCACTCTTAAATTGGTTCGCCCGCCTCGAGGTCGAGACGTCATTGCGAAGGAGCGACCAATGGAGCGACTGAAGCAAATCGAAGATTCAACGGAGTTAATCTCCCGGTAGTAACGCCCACACCCATGGTATCACCCGAACCCAAAAAGATTGCTTCGCTGCGCTCGCAATGACGTATAGGCGCATATGCCCATGGTAAAAGACGTCATTGCGAAGGAGCGACCAAAGGAGCGACTGAAGCAATCTCCCGGTAGTAACGCCCACACCCATGGTATCACCCGAACTCAAAAAGATTGCTTCGCTGTGCTCGCAATGACGCATATGTGCATGGCAGAAAAACGTCATTGCGAAGGAGCGACCAATGGAGCGACTGAAGCAAATCGAAGATTCAACGGAGTTAATCTGCCCGGTGGAAACGCCCACACCCATGCTATCACCAGAACCCAAAAGGATTGCTTCGCTGCGCTTACAATGTCGACTGGGGATTAATGTCGTAGCAATTATACCACTCTCATATTAACAAAATTTTAATATATTGCGTTTCAAAAAAATAATTGAATGAAAAAGTTATTACTCTTAATTAGCTTACTGATTTTTATTTTAATGGAAACCAGTGCCCAAGTGGGCTTCCAGCCACATACCATTATCGAACAAGGCAGCACCAATGGCCCTGGCTCCGTTTTTTCAGTGGACCTTAATGGTGATGGTCATTTGGATATGGTTTCGACCTCTCAACATGACAATAAAGTGGCTTGGTATAAAAACGATGGCGCTGGCAATTTAGGTACGCAGCAAATTATATCCTTGGATGTTCAAGCCCCGAAGTTTGCCAGTGCTATTGATTTTGACAACGATGGCAATATAGACCTTTTGGTTTCCTCAGCCGAAAATGGTAAAGTAGTCTGGTTTCGAAATGATGGCACTGCCCACTTTGGAGCTCCAAGAATAATTACCAGTAATGTTGAGGGAATCTCTAATTCCATGGCAGCAGACATTGATGGTGATGGTGATATGGATGTGGTGGCCACCTCTGCCAATGAGAACAAGATTGCTTGGTTTGAGAATACAAATGGACAGGGCGTTTTCGGCCCCGAAAATATAATCACCATTACCTTTGATAGAGCAACAAATATTCTGATTTCCGATATTGATGGTGATAACGACCTTGACATAGTTGCTACATCTGTTTATGATTATAAAACTATTTGGTTTGAAAATCTTGATGGGCAGGGTACGTTTAGTGCCGAAAAGGTTATTGATGAAAATTTATCTTACATATACACGATACGTTCCTTCGATATTGATGCTGATGGCGACAATGATATAATAGCGAGTACCGGACAAGCCAATGGATTGATAATATATGAAAACCTAAACGGACAAGGAAATTTTTCAGCACCCCAACCAATTAATGCCGATGATGTACGCGGGTTTCTACTGGAGGATTTTGATTTTGATGGCGATTTAGATATTGTAGCGACTATCGGAAATGAAATTGGCTGGTATGAAAATCTAAACGGCCAAGGGAACTTTGCTAACAAACAACTGCTTATTTCTACTCGGAACTTGGCACATTTAGCAGATGTGAATGCCGATGGGGCTTTAGATATTTTTGTAATTGGCTATGGCGATAAAATTTCTTGGTATCCCAGTACCGGTCAGGGCTCCTATGGCCCTGAAGTGGTTATGAGCGTCATAGACGGGGTACAGGGTTCCTATAGCATTCAGGCGGCTGATTTTGATGGGGATGGAAATATTGATGTTGTCTCGGCAAATTCAGAAGTAGGAAGCATCACTTGGTTTAAAAATTTAGATGGGCAGGGAAATTTTAGCTCCCCGAGAATTGTAGCAGAAACCCTATCCTATGTACAATCCGTTTATGCAGCGGATCTGGATGGCGATGGCAATATGGATATATTATCCTCCTCAAACAGCAATGATCAAGCTACTTGGTTTAAAAATATAGATGGGCAGGGCACCTTTGTGGAACAACAAACTTTTTCTATCGATCTTGACGGATCCATAGTTGTCCATGCCGATGATTTGGATGGCGATGGCGATATGGATGTGGTTGTTTTTGATTTAAATTTGGGAGTAGTGTGGTTTGAAAATCTTAATGGATTGGGAACTTTTGGTCCAGCCCAAACAGTTGTGGAAAATATAGGCTACACTGAATCAATCTATACAGCTGATATTGATGGGGACGGGGATAAAGATATTATTACCGTAGATTATGGTAGTGCTTATAGGGTAGCATGGTATGAAAATATTGACGGGCAAGGAGATTTTAGCGCAATACATTTTATTGATGACGTTATATACGGAATCATGAGTATTTATTATTCGGATATTGATGGTGATGGTGATGTGGATATTTTAAGTTCTTCATTGGGCGATGATATGGTTGTGTGGTATGAAAATACTGATGGCGAAGGAACGTTTGGCCCACGGAATGTTATAACCGACACTTGTCTATCGCCCTATTTAATTAGAACTATGGACGCCGACCAAGATGGTGATATGGACGTGTTTGTGTCAGATTATAGCGCCGATACCGTTTCTTGGTATGTAAACACTGATGGTTTGGGGACTTTTGGTGCCGAGCAGATTATTGATCTAAAAATAAATGGTGCGCAGGGAATGGCCATAGCAGATGTTAATAATGATGGAATTCCTGATCTATTTGCAAGCTCCTATCTAGGAGATAACCTAAAATGGTACGAAAACTTTGGCCGCTTGGGCAATACGATAAACGGTACCGTAACGCTCGATTTGGACAGCAACGGCTGTACAAACAATGATGAACCAATGAGACGGCTTATGGTGGTTGCCGATAATGGCACCCATAGCTTTGCAACCTTCACCCAACCCAATGGAAAATACCAGCTATATACCAACGAAGGTACCTTCACCACTTCATTAAATTCTGAACTGCCGAATTACTATTTCCCCAATCCATCCTTTCATACTTCTACCTTTGTGGGCCAAAACAATACCGACACAGGAGATTTTTGTGTGGAGCCTACTGCCGTAATAAACGATCTGAATATTACTTTTTATCCCTTGGATGATGCGCGTCCAGGGTTTGAGGCTAACTATCAAATAGTATTCAATAATGTGGGAACTACTGTTCTTGATGGAAACATTGTCATTTCCTTTGATGACATACGCCTAGATTTTCTCAATGCCAGTGAGCCTGTAGGTTCTCAGACTAATGGCACGGTATCTTTTAATTATTCCAATTTCCAACCTTTTGAAACACGGAGCATAGACCTTACCTTTCAAGTGGCTACCCCTCCCATAACCGAAATAAATGATATACTGGAATTTACCACTAATATTGACCCCATTACCACCGATGAAACTCCAGGCGACAATACATTTACATTATTCCAAACGGTAATTGGTTCCCTGGATCCAAATGACATATTGGTCTTGGAGGGGGACCACATCCTAATGGATGATGCAGAAGAATACCTGCATTACATCATTCGTTTTCAAAATACCGGAACTGCCTCTGCAATTAATGTGAGCGTAAGTAATGAACTAGATTCAAATTTAGATTGGAATACCTTGCAAATTGAAAATATAAGCCACGCAAACAGGGTCGAGATTACTGATGGTAATCAAGTGGAATTTATCTTCAACAACATCAACCTGCCCGATTCCACAAGTAATGAAGCTGGATCCCATGGCTATATCCAATATAAAATTAAACCCAAAAGCAATATAGAAGTAGGAGATTTTATACAAAACAATGCCGCTATTTATTTCGACTTTAATCCTCCCGTTATTACCAATACTGTTATTACAACGGTAATTGACAATTTGGGGGTAGAGGAAAATACAGCAAATTCCATTGCGCTATATCCCGTTCCATCGCGTGATATTTTAAATATAAAGAGCACCGCTACACTTGTTAACGCAAAAGTGTTTAATAATCTGGGGCAACTGCTTTTTACTGTAGAAAATCCAAATGGGGTTCAGGTTCTAAATATCGAACAACTTGAGTCGGGAATGTATTTTTTAAAAGTTACAGATAGGGATCAGAAAAATTGCATTTTGAAATTTATCAAAGAGTAACTTTTTTAAATACTTCAATTTTATATCAATGTTGTTATATTTCATTGGAAACATTTTGAACATTCTCTGTCCATGAATTGCATTATAAATGCAACAATAAATAACTATACCTTAAAAAGCTAGGCTTACAAAAAGATTTCTGGAAGTTTTTATAGCTAGTGCTGTGTGGTCCATAAGTTTGTGAATCTTTGAGTTCTTGAATGTCTGGCTTTTGAATTTCTATCTCCAGCGCAAAAACTTCTCCTAGCCCCACCAAGCTCAGAACAAGCTACTTCAAAGACGAAGGTGAAAAAGTTTGATTACTGATATTTTGCATGGAGCCAATAGCAAATAATATTATAATTGGTATTCTCCCCGATTTTAAACCCAATCTTCTGGCTTAGTGTATTATAAGATTTTAAATTTGTTTTAAATTACACTGTATAATCATCAAGCGGCAGGACTAAATAAATTGTAGACAATAATACCCAAAATATGAAAAGACTACCAATAATTAACCTTATACTTTTAATAGGTATAATTGCCTATATATTCATTTCAAATAATAAAAAAGCGGAATATTCTAAGAACAAAATAGTTCCTGAAATCACCACAGAAAGACTTAACATCGTAGGCAAAGATGGCAATAAATATGTTGTACTAAGCAATCCAGAAAAGCAAGCGCTGGCTACCATAAACGGTAAACCTATCAACCCAGAGGAAACTGAAAGAAATACTGCGGGATTGCTTTTTTTCAATGAAGATGGGGACGAAATCGGTGGTTTGGTATATGGAATAGACAGTACTGAAAGCTACCAACTTCTAACTTTTGATCAACGAAAAAACGACCAGATAATGACATTGCGAAAAGATGAATATTTGGAGGACGGGAAATGGAAAAAGCAATATGGGCTCTTATTACAAGATCGTTCTGAAAAACAATCCAATGTGATAATATCGGAATTGAATAAAATACGGAATATAGCGGATACTGTTCTGCGTAAAAAAGAATATGAAAAGTTTTACAACAACCCGGATAATTTAGCACCCCAAAGATTATTTATCGGTAAGACCTATTCAGAAAATGTTGGACTCTTTTTAATGGATAAAAATAACAAACCAAGATTAAAAATATTCCTGGATGAGAATGGGGCGCCACATATTGAGAGTTTTGACGAAAACGGGGAAAAGAAAACCATAGAATAGCCGTTCGCTAATATATTGCGGTCACCTACCCTTCAATTTTTCAGAACAGCCTACTTTTTGCTTGGCGAAAATACTAACCAAACAGCAAAATAAGTTGATAAGAATAAGGGTTTTACCCATAATTGAGAAAGCATTTTGAATAACAATAAATAGGATTGAAAAACTACCCTCTTCAAATCAGGAATCACGACTCTCTATCTAAAAAATATCATATCCCTTGCAGCACCATTCATTGTGAAATCTAACATTTTTGTGGTAAAAAAATACGCTATTACGTTAATATACATCGCTATAGCTTTTTAAATTTGCAATACCACTGAAGTAGGAATAAAAAAAAGGAGGTTATATGAATAATTGAAAGGGAAAAAGGGGCCTAAGATTGGCAACCCTTATTTTATAAAAGCTTTGTAAAGCACAATAGTTTATTACAAATCGAATTAGCCTAAAAAGCCATCAATTTCTGATGGCTTTTTTGATATTACTCTACCCTAGCCCTGTAAACGATTGCTCCCAAAAGTACAGCCAAAAGCTTAAAAATAACCACATCGGATGCCACATCCTCAGACATAGCATCATTTTTAATTGGTAGCGCCATACATCAAATTTTTATCACTTATGTTAATTTAATCCCGATATGGGTTAATGTGCCTGAATATTACCTCCTACTTTTAACCACCTACTTACCAGCCCCTATAATTTTTGCTAAAGTGTATGTCTTTATCCAATACTACAAAGGGTTGGCTTATTTCCAAAAAAACAAAATACTCCATAATTATTATTGGGGGCATTGCCCTAATGTTGGCTTTGGTTTCCATTTATTTTTACACAGCTTGTAAAGCTTAGGGAAGATCCAATTCAGGAATTTCAAGCAAAACAAGGCAGTTGCCTCCAATACCTTTAAAAATTAAGAAACCTTTATGCTACCCCATTTTCTAAATTGCCTAATTTTAGAAAAAAGCCAATCTTCAAATTAAAAAAACATGAAAAAGAAAACCAACACCAACGAACAATCTAAGAAAATCGATGACCTCAAAAAGGACACTTGGGAAGTGGAAGGAGCCAGCATGAAAACCAATCAGGGCTTAAAGGTAAACGACACAAACAATTCCCTTAAAGCTGGGGAACGGGGTGCCACCCTTTTGGAAGACTTCCTATTGCGTGAAAAAATAACCCACTTTGACCACGAGCGTATTCCAGAGCGCATAGTGCATGCACGGGGAAGTGGTGCCCACGGGTATTTTGAACTTTATGAACCCATTCCGCAGTATACCAAAGCCGGAATATTTAATGACACCAAGCGAAAAACACCCGTGTTCGTTCGCTTTTCAACTGTTGCGGGCTCCAAGGGCTCTCCAGATTTGGCTCGTGATGTGCGCGGATTTGCCACCAAATTCTATACCGAGGAAGGTACTTGGGATTTGGTAGGAAACAATATGCCCATTTTCTTTATCCAGGATGCCATGAAGTTTCCGGACCTCATCCATTCCGTAAAACCGGAACCCAACAATGAAATTCCACAGGCCGCTTCGGCCCATGATACCTTTTATGATTTTGTAAGCCATACTACCGAAACCCTCCATAACCATATTTGGGTGATGAGCGATCGCGCCATTCCCCGCAGTTATAGAATGATGGAAGGTTTTGGAATCCATACCTTTCGCTTTATCAATGATAAAGGTGAATCACATTTTGTAAAATTTCATTGGAAGCCCCTTTTGGGAGTACATTCCGTAACTTGGGACGAGGCCGTAAAGATAAATGGGGCCGATTCCGACTTCCACCGCCGCGATCTTTGGGAAGCCATCGATGCGGGACAATACCCGGAATGGGAACTGGGCGTACAGATAGTACCACAAAAGGACGAACACAAATACGACTTCGACCTACTGGACCCCACCAAACTTATCCCCGAGGAAATGGTGCCGGTCAAGATTATTGGAAAAATGACCCTAAATAAAAACCCTGAAAACTTCTTTGCGGAAACCGAACAGGTAGCATTTTTGCCCGGCCATATTGTACCGGGCCTTGACTTTACAAATGATCCCTTACTCCAAGGACGGTTGTTTTCCTATCGCGATACACAGTTATCACGATTGGGCAGTCCAAACTTTCACCAAATCCCCATCAACAGGCCTATAGTTTCCAATCATAATAACCAGCGGGACGGCCATATGCAGATGGAGATCCCAAAAGGACAAACAGCCTATTTTCCAAATATGCTCAGTGGAGGGTGCCCCCACCTTTCAAAAATGGCCGAAGGGGCTTTTACAAGTTATGAGGAACGAATAGATGCTAAAAAAATCAGGACCCGTAGCGAGAGCTTTAGCGACCATTTTTCGCAACCTGCCTTATTTTATCGCAGCCTTTCAAAATGGGAACAACAGCATGTTGCCGATGCCTATACGTTTGAATTGGGAAAATGCAAACAAGAGGCCATCAAGGAGCGAATGCTTTGGATAATAAAGCAGATTGACAGCGATCTTGCCTCACAGGTTGCCAAAGGTTTGAGTTTAAAAGTGCCCAAAAATATTGAGAAGCCGATTAACCAAGCCATTGGAGCCGATGCCGATGTAAAAAAACACCAACCTGGTACAAAAAAGAATTACTTGGATGAATCTCCTGCACTGAGCCAAGCAAAAACCAAATTCAACAGTATTGCTACCCGGCAGATTGCGGTATTGGCTGCCGATGGTTTTACTATGGCCAATTTGAAGAAGATGCAGTCTCTTGCCGATAAAGACGGAGCCGTAATAAAAATCATTGCCCCTATGGGTGGAAGTATTAAATGCGATAAAAATATGGAACATACAGTGGACGCTTCCATTATGACTACCGAGAGCGTGCTTTTTGATGCCATTTATATTCCCGGAGGGAAAAAATCTATCAAAGCCTTGGGGGAAAATGCCAAATTTACCAAATTCGTAAATGAAGCCTTTAAACATTGCAAGGCAATAGCAGTGGATAATGAAGGTGAGGATTTTCTAAAAAATACCTATGCCGGAAAGCATACCGATGACAAGGCGGTTTTGATAAATGCAGGTGCCAAGGCATTTAAGGATGCCATAAAAAAGCACCGCAATTGGGACCGGATGGAAGTTGCGGACAATATCCCTGCCTAATTTAAATTTTAAGAAGCGGGGGGCTCATATGCTTCCCTGCTCTAAAGGATATAGCTTGAAACACTTTGCAATATTCTAGAAATTCCCCTAAAAATAAATTTCTAAAAAAAAGATCGTCCGAGGTGTAACCTCGGACGATCCATTTTTATCAAATCAATAAGAAAAACTATTCTTTTAATAGACGTTTGATTGTTTGTCCATTTTCGCCCATGATCTTCACATAATAGGAAGCTGCAGCAAGCTGGTTCACATCTATTATTTTGGAGCTGCCCATTCCACGCAAGTCTGTGGCCTGAACCAATCTACCCCTTAGGTCGTAGATTTCCAATCTTTCCAGATCAAGTCCTTGAGGATTGCTGATGTTCAGGATATTCTTGGCAGGGTTGGGGTACATTGCTACACTTCCAATGTTTTGATCACTACCTCCAATTCCCAGAACGCTTTCTACCGTCAACTCAAAATCACAGGTTCCCACATTTCCATATTCGTCTGTTGCGGTTAGCGTAACGGTATAGATGCCATCAGAAAGCGGAGTTCCCGCAACGGGATCCTGACTTGTAAGAACCACAGGATCGGTACAGTTGTCCATAGCCGTAGCTTCACCCGTCGCGAAATAGTCGGGAACGATGTAGAACAGGTTGCCGACTCCTGGATCTACCGTCTGGTCTGCAGGGCAGGTTACCACAGGTGCAAGAAGGTCAACCGCTGTTACCGTGGCAGTACAGGTGGCCAGATTGCCATTATTGTCCTGGCTGAATATCTGTACCGTTACCGGGTTTCCGATATCCGCACAGCTAAACTGGGTGATGTCCACAGCAACCGTAAAGATACCGCAGGCATCATCGTTGCTCGCTATCACGTTGCTCGGATCTAGCGTGGCCGTACCGTCAGCACCGATTTCAATAGTGAAATCCTGACATACCAGCACGGGGGCCGTATTGTCCTCAACCGTAACGATGGCCGTACAGGTTGATACGTTGCCGTTGTTATCGGTTACGGTAAGTACAACTGTATTGTCT
>TARA_R110002012_G_scaffold52517_1_pt1 | contig 17556 bp, 7 predicted proteins | sample TARA_R110002012 | Tara Oceans TARA_R110002012 (sample SAMEA4396515) | marine metagenome | biome: Westerlies Biome; feature: [DCM] deep chlorophyll maximum layer (ENVO:01000326); material: water (ENVO:00002006), including particulate matter (ENVO:01000060) such as... | depth 40 m
TGTCACGACTTTAAAGCTAGGAGTACAGGCAGTGCAACTATTAATATTCCGGAAGCGGCTATAGATGCCATTCTGGAACGCGCACGACTAGCCTACTTAGGTTGGTCAGGCTCGATCAGCCAGACAGAAGCTAGTATGGCATTACAGTCTACAACAGATACTCAAAACCAGATCCGGGCAGTAGGCTCTGATCGAGCAGTGAGGACTAAGAAATAAGGATACATCCAGGTACGGTACAGACAGTATCTATGCAGGTTCGAGTAAACCGTAGATACACACTTAGCGAGGGAAGATCTTTCATAACCTTCGCTAAGTTAACTCCGTTAATGGTCACAGCGGACAAGAACGTAGTGGCCCATCTGTACACAACTACAGACGACACGGAGGTTGGGGATGAGTACTCTACCCACCTACTCGGATTATGTACTCACAGCACAGGGGGTTCAGACTCTTTCTGTTGTGGGGTCATTAAGGCAGAGGAAGGCATCTATGCAGAGATACTAGAGAATGGTTCTGGGTCTACTGCAGACGCTGCTATCCTCACTGTTTCATACGTGGCAGCGGAGGATTTCGTAGATGCGTATCCCGATGTCGCCCAGTGGAGAAACAGACACTGGCAGAAAGCAGATGGTAGGGAGGGCACTGAGTTTGCTAGTACTTACTATAGACGTACTGATGACGACTACGAATCAGCGGCGGACGGTGCTGACGGGTCTAACTCAGGAGGAGACACGTTAGAAGCATCTAGCACAGTTTTCGTTACAGACGAACTCTTATCAAATTTAACTACAGGAGTGAGAAACTAAATGGTACAAGTAAACGCATTAACAGCAGCACCCGCGACACTAAACGGCACGGCGGATAAGGTCCCCGTGTACGACGCTTCAGCAGGTGTTCTAACTCAGGTAACCGTGCAGCAATTAACAGCACGAGCTTACGGCGACATTAAACTAGCAGCGGCAACAGCAGCCCAGACGCTTTCAACTTCATTCGCGAAGCTCACTGTATTTGACGCTACTACAGCATCTTACGGAGTCACTGTCGCAGGAGACTTCGACGCCATCACAGTGGCCCAAGCAGGTATCTACGAGATTCATTTCCACTGTAACTTTTCTTCTGATGCATCTAAGACAATATCCTTTGCGCTGTCAGTGGGAGGAACAGAGGACGTGGATTCCCAGACGGTTCAGGTTGTAACATCAGGCGCTACGAACATAGTGTCTGCATCGTTCCATGTCCTCAAAAGTCTTGCGGCTAGTGATGTAATTACCATAGAGGCTAAGACGCATGCCTCGACTCCGGAACTTACATTTAACAACATTGACCTAGTAATCAAGAAGATAGACGAAGCATAGTGGCTAACCTTAGATTTGATAAGCTCGCGATGAGCCGAGCAGCTCAGGCTGCCGGAGATGTGAACGCTGTCTTATTAAAGCAGGAGGTAGCGCCGGAGGATATACTAGCGGTTACCCGTCGAACAGGCACGATACGTCAGGACTACTACACCAACAGTCTGGGTGCTATGATAGTGGGTAAGGACAAGAGGTCTTGTTGGTATCCATCTACACACCTAGATAGGCCGGACCAGAATAGTTGGAGCGTAGGCTGCTCTGTGAAATTTGGGCAGCTACATTGGGTTACTGCCGACTATGGTCTCGACACAGCAACCGCACAACCCTTAATAACGGTACGATCTCTAACCACACCAGGTAACTCGTTTGAGCTATTCACTGCGGGTATGGGAGCGGATACGAGGCTGAAGATGAAGTGTACTGTAGCTGGTGGTTCGCCAGTGTCTGTTTACTCAGGTACGGGCGCAGTGAGAGCATTAGGTTCTACAGACAGTCTCGTATTTGAGTGGGACCACTCCAATGAAATTCTACGTGTTAAGACTAAAGGGGGAACAACGGACGCAGAGGTAATCTCCCTGGACTGCACTAGCTTAGCTACTCAACCTAATGAGAAGTACGTGGTAGAACTCCTAGGTTACGGAGGTGTTGCAGCAGATAAAGAGTCGCACACTGAGCACGTCATATCTAACGCTACAATCTACACTGCTTATCTAGACGATTCTGCGATAGCTGCCCTACATGAGGACAGGACGCCGGCAGTTTCTAACCTTAAGCATCACTTCAAACTTAATGAGGGAGGCAAGGTAGCCCTTGATAGTAAAGGCAGTTCGCCTCACGTACTATTCAGCGACCCATCTGCTCCTGAGGTAGTATCTAACTCATACCTATTCAACGGTAGAACATCTGCACTAAGGGTACAACTGACCTCAGAGCTGCAGAACTTTTATATCTCCACAGGAAATAATAATCCGAGGGTAGGCTTCTCGGGATTCATAAAGTTTACTCCGCTACAAGACCCTAGTATTGGAGAGCAGATACTCGTGGATGCAGGAGGTTGGTTCCAAGTTAAGGTAACTACTGCAGGTAGGATAACGCTCACGATGCCAGCCAACACAGAGTCAGACGGCTCTACACCGTATTTTGAAACCACAACAAGTAGCCACCATGCTGCGATAGTTGCAGGTACCGAGTACACCGTATTCTTCGGCGTCTTTGTAACTGGATCTCCTTTCTCCACAATAAGAGTGGATACTGCTGCAGCTACAGGCACCCAAAAAACTACAGGGTTTCTTGGTTCTACCTATAACTCACCCGAACTAGACTTCGGTAGCCCACCTAAAGTATACGTAGGCGCAGAGGCTAGTGAGACTGCGACTACTAATCTAGGTGCTGCGGTAGCTAGGTTTGCTTTGTATCGAGAGTGGCTAAACGAGGATATAGGTGTTAACAGAGAGAGTATTCTCTATTTAACAGGAGATGAGTTCAAAGACAAGACAGTTCAGAATGTCGCCGTGTGGCCCTTAATACATTCAAGTGTTAGCTCCACACCTACATACACACTAGGTCCCCTAGAAGATGGACTACACGTAGGCGTAGCCGGCGGACACGTACTTGGTGAGGCTGGTGTAGTAGGGCTGACTAGAGGTGTGCAGCGGCTATCTCGACAACTTAAGTCTGACGCAGACACTCTCAGAATTGGTTCTAAGCTCCTCATAGCTAGTAACTCAGTAGGTCACATAGTGGACGAGCAGGCTGAGACAGTCCGTCCATACGGCGTACCTGCTCCCGCACGAAACGTATCTGTTAGAGCGTCTGCTCCAGGGGTGCTGCACGGCGCAGCTAGTTATGGTTACCGCTACGTCACAGCCGACGGGACTTATGGACCTATGGAGAGAACAGACCCTGCAGCTATAACAGGTGGTTTAGCAGGGCGCTTTATCGTAGGCTCTGATGCGGGAGGGGGGTCTGAGTTCTGTGAGACAGCTGGTAAGACGAATATAAATACTGCAGAGTCTATGCAGGCACACACTGCGACGACTAACCCGTTTACTGCGGGGGACGATATCTGCATAGAGGTAGCCGCTAAGTTAGAGGAGTTCGACGCTGCAGAATCTAATGAACTTGTATGGGACAGGGGTTTCAAGGGTGTAGACACTAACGGAGTGACTCCTCCGACTCATCAGGCGTATAGGACGGAGACCCAAGGCTCAAGCATCGTAGACGTTAATGACGATTTCTCAGTACAGGTCTCCTTTAAGTACGATGCGACCCGTTCGAACACTAATGGTAAGTCTGACATAGGAGTGTTCGGTATAGGAGGAGGCACTACGGTTAATAACAACGCTACAGCCAATATGCCTAACATATCGGCTTGGATATCTACTGGGAGGGATAGGATAAAAACTAACCATAGTAATAACACATGGAATTACTTTGATGGTTGGGGAACAACAGGTACGACAGTAGACACAGTCGAAGGAGCCGGGCGCTTAGTTATAGGGTTAAGTAGGAACAGCCAGACGTATGAGTATAGGAATAGGCATAATGGTGGTTCGAGCGGGTACAGTGATACATACGATAAGTCCGGCTATAACATGCCTTGGGCTAACTGGAAGCCTATAACGTTCTCGAATGACGCAAATATGTGGGTAGATGGGCACGACTACAGTTTGTTTGTAGTCCGAAGTGGTACCTCCTTATCGGTATATGTACACGATGCTACGCGCGGCACATTCACTACCTTAACAGCAACAGACATGGTCGCCCAAGATGCTCGAGACAACGCTGGTGCTCGGGCTAGTGGTCAGTTCTGCCCCGCAATCTCGGCCTACAACGGAAGTGACTTTTTCCAAACCTGGACCGCCCCTATAGGTTCAAGCAGGGTGTCCGTTAACTCCATAAACTGGGCAGCGTGCAATACTCCGTTTATGAAGGCAGACGGACAGATGTCAGTTAATTGGGCTGACTTTCACGGTTCCCCCGGCAACTTGGGGGGTGACGCCCCTGCGCAGACAGGACCTCTCATTGGAGGCTATCACAACAACTCTGCATCCGTCTGGCTTCCAATTGTTTGTGCCTACCCTATGAGGGAAGCTGAGGGTAACCCATTCCATTTCCGCGTCTGGGGCAGGGCCTACTCAAAGTCTGTCCTAGAGAGCTTCGGACACTACAGAAATGCGGGCCGACCTGGACATCAGCTAGACTTAGATATTAAGATGGACACCTACATGTTCTTCGAGGATCTAGCTTACGAAGCTAACACCTTCACGGATCAGCAATCTCCTGCAATCGTTTGGAAGCCGTATAACATCACATCTACGAGCACCACCGTTACCGACGAGATTATGACGTTCACGCAGACGGTTAGTTACGGAGATACGAAGCAACAACCAATCCTTATCATAGGAGAGATAGACGACCACGACATGGAGGACGCACCGTTGGCCCTTTACTACACGAGTAAGGGAGACGGAAGTATAGTACTTCAAACTCATGAGCCAGGAGCCAATGGGCTAGGCACGGTAGGGTATACACTAGCTCACTCCTTATCTGCCGGGGCAGGGACTGATCCTCAGCTCAATAAGATATTCGCTGACTACGAGGCCACTGTGAATGAGTTTGATGAGTGGAACATGTTCTCTATAGGGATTAAGATAGGTACTGCAGGTGAGTTTATACTAACCGGCCTAGCTATCAACGGAAATATGATATTTACCCAACAAGTAAGTAGGGATGTTGCTCCGGTGGAGACCTACAATAGTACTAACTGGATAACGCTAGGCGGTCACACCAACACATCACCAAACAACCGGACTACTACCTACATAGGAGAGTTCCGTATATGGGAAAACGGGAAAGGTCCGTCTAAGTTCTTTACTGATATTCATGGCGCCGCGTTCTGGAAAGTGAACGACAGACTTAGCATATCAGAAGCAGCCGATACTCATATATACTACCAGTTCCAGTCTACAGACTCTGGAGGGGCAGTGAACTACGGCGATCTCAACGCGGCCTCTGTATTAGCTCTTGACAGTGGGGTTACTATCTACGATGAGAGAACGGCGGCAGGAGACGCAGTGGCTTTCCCACTCCCTCCTCGAGACGACATCGTGGCCCTCGAGGTATTCCGAACGCAAACTAGGGCGATACCACCAGGAGACTTAGAGTCAGATACACAAGATGCATTAGACGCTGTACGCTATGCGCCCCTATACTTTGTTAGGCGCCTACTGGCTGGAACGAAGTCTTTCATAGACGACACACCGGATCCAGTATTGGGCTTCGCTGCTCCATACACAGCCTACTCTTTGCCTGAGGATATTAAGCAGTTCTTCACATGGCAAGGTATGTTAGGTGTGCTAGGTGAAAACAACAGGATATACTACACAGAGCCAGGTCCTTATGGTTGGGAAACCTTCCCGACTAGTTTAACCTACGAAGCACGTATCTCAGGTGGAGGCGCAGGTGACTTACTAGCCTGTAGATCAACTGGGGATACCTTGTACCTATTCGGAAGCAACTGGACCACAGCCCTTGTTGGTTCTCCAGGTAACGAAACTGAGTTCTCTTTTGGTGGTGGTATAGGCGCACATAGTCCTAGAGCTACTATCGACATCACAGGTGTGGTGTACGCGTTCAATGGAAGACTGTGGACTATAGACAGAGTAGGCCAGGTGGACTTTAAGATTCAAGACATTGGAGTAACTTTCCAGGATATCTTACCTACCCACAGCAATGTAAGGCTTTCCTGCAGCGCTACGTTACAGAGCCTCTTTATTCTGGACGAGAATACAGGAGATACTATACGTTTATTCCTTCCTACAGGAGAGGCAACAGTAGAGAAGAGAGACGCTGTAGCTATCACAGACAGCAGTGCTGGCGAAGACTTATGGGTTAACCTAGGTGGATCGTACTCGAAAGGCAGCTCCACAGTTTACGGAGATGACGTTGACAGCGATACAACGACACATAGCGCAGGTACTTTGGTTACCAGTAGTAGTCGGTTCGACTGCAGTACTACTCTTGCTGGGATTAACCTAGGTATGCGCGTAGGTATTGTAGATGCGAGCGGCAACACTATAGATACACGAGTAACAGGGGTAGCGGGGAACAACGTAACCGTGGCCTCAGTAGCAGGGCTCGGAAATAATGCAGCGGGCACCATATACTTCGGCGTATCCTCTGAAGGTATGCTTATTGATTCGGGGTACATAGATAGTCAAGACAGTAACACAGTTACTTCTGGGGCGAACGTCAGCCTACACCAAGGATCGGGAGTTGAAGTAGGTATCTCTGCCTCTCCTGTAATAGGCTCGCGGGCATCCATAGCAGATGCTCAGTTTGTAGCTGTCTCTACTAACGAGGTTGTAGTAGGTGCGGATATGCGAGGTCGTTTCGTACGCGCCATACTTCGTAACCGAGTGCCTGAGAACACAGCCCTCTCTTACATAGATCTAGAACTTAATTCAACTAATGAGAAGTAAAACAGACGTACAAGGTAAGCCGTTGAACCACGGAGTTTCGTGGGGCGAGGTTGGTAACGTGGTTATCAAAGGTCTCAGCCGTGGCCCAGGGGAGCCCGTAGTTCTAGACAACCCAAGACGAGCACAGCCTAGGCGTGTCTTGTCTTCAGATGGAGTATCATCCGACCTCAAGAATGAGGGCGGCGAGCTGAGCGTTATCAGCGACCTTGAGGCGGGAGAGTCTTTTAATTTAATAGTGGAGTACTAATATGGGATTGTTTTCATCTAATACACAAAGAGCAGGCATGGAAGATGCGGCAGCGAGAATGCGTGCCGATATGATGGGTATGTTGCCTGGGATGAGGCAACAATACGGCGCTCTCCAAGATGCAACCTTAGCTCCTTTCGAACGAGAAGAGGAGACCCTACGCACGAAGCGAGGCTTCCGTGACCCACTCAAAGAGTTTGCGCTCGAGCAGGGCTTCCGAGAAGAGGCAGCGGCTGGCGAATCAAAGGCACGAATGGCCTCAGGACTTGGAGGAGCGGCACAGTTCCAGGCTGCAGATCGATCTCTTCAGGCTAGAGCTAGGGGTACGCAGATGTTCATCCAGTCTAGAGCACAGGAGCAGCAGCGAAATAGTCAGGCATTGCAGCAGATCATAAGCCAGCAAGGGCAGATCCGAGGCAACATGGGCATGGCACAAATCCAGGCAACATCTGGAATACAATCACAGGCTATCATGGGGCACGCTCAGATGATGTCTCAGGCAGCACAAATGGCAAACCAACCTACCTTCATGAGTGGACTCCTAGGCGGAATAGCCACTGGAGTAGCGACAGGTTGGGCAGGATCATACTTTGATTAGGATAATACAATGGCATATAAAGACAGTACAGACCCAGACGTTTACCAAACTCCGCAACAGCAAAAGAAGATTATTGCTGATGCAGCGGATCCGGTTGTAAGTAACAAAATCATACCTCCAATAGACTTCATGCCTCAGGTAGTAGAGTCGGATATCCAAGATCAAATTAGGTACCCAGAACAGGACTTGCAGAATATGTTCGAGCAGGATCAGTTTGAACAGACCAGTATGTCCGGTGGAACTGCCTACGCAGAGGACCACAAAATCCAAGTGGCCCAAGATGAGCGATCAGCGCGTATCAATGAGGGGCAAGGTGTTAACTGGGGAATGATAATGTCCCAAGCTTTAGCTGCCGGTCTTGTAGGTGGCTTTGACGTTATCAATAAGACTAACAACCTCCCTAGCGTTCTAGATGCGCAGATGAAGATGCGGGAGCGCTACGATGCTAGGATGAAGAGGGTTAAGCGATTAAACCTTTTCGTAGAGAATAATCCAGGGGCTGAAGACACCATAGCTAAGTTAGGTGGTATGGAGGTACTCCAGGACTATGATGATGCACAACTAAATCAAGCGTTTACACAGATAGGTGCAGCTGAAGATCTCCAGTCGCAGCTTGACTACATGCAGAAGAGTGGTCACTTCACCAACGAACAGATGGCTAACTACAGAGCCAACGCTAAAGATCCCCAAATGCTTGGCTTTATGGTCAACATGGATATGGCTCAAAAGGAGGAGGCAGAAGGTGCCGAGTTAAAGGAGGCTAAGATACGCTCCCTACACATACAGAACGAGACAGCTGAGTGGGAAGCAATTTCTGGCCCTATCGGTAGCCGCACTGACATAAATCCTACGGCTAAGAATAGGCTGCTTGAGGAGGCTAGAAATAACTTCGTCTCTCAGAAGACCTCAGAGAAAGGTTATAGTGCTCTGTTTGGTCAGGGTGTAACGAACTCAGGTAAGCCTGTAGAGGAACTACCTGGAGTAGGGCAGCAGAAGCAAGTAGGTCAAAACCAAGTAGCTGCGGAAGGGAAGGCTGCAGGTTTGGTCGGGAAACAAGAGGCATATAAAACCGCAGAAGAAAGAGACTTAATGGAGAACGTGTCTTTCGTACAGGAAACCCGTGATGGCGCTCATGGCCAAGACGCTGTAGGGTCGGATGACGAGAAGGCTGCGATTGCTAGAGTAGAGGGTTCGAATGAGTATCAGAGTGCCACGGCTGCTATCACCTTCACACGGCACGCTGTTTCAGCCATAAAAAACAAGGTTGCTAAACACGAGGGGGAACAGGCCGAGCTGGACTTGGCGGTTGCGGAGTGGGAGAGGAGGAACGGCTTAGACGTAATTAAGAAGAAGATTGGCGAAGATAAGTACAACGCTTACTTTAACGACTTTGCAATGCCTGATTGGAAGGTGGAGGGATCCACGTTCTTCCAGGTAGCTAAGGGGTTAGACGGTATAGATCAGGGGGTAACCTTAGAGGCTGTGCAGCAGGAGAGAACACAGTTCCGTGACGCTGCTGCGTCTATTGAAAGTATGAAAGAAAAGTTTGGTTTACCTATGCCGGAATCAACGAAGCTATACGCAGACATAGAGAAGCGAGGACAGGCTGGTCCCTTGGATGCAAGGAACGCTGCGATATCCGACTTGGCCGATATGTCTCCTCACCACCTCGCCTCTAGAGAGTTCGGCGAGTTGGACGAAGCAACACAGACAGATATAAAGGCAACCATGTGGGAGGGGCTACTGACGGATATGACTAAGCTCATCCCTGCTCTTAAGGCTATTCCTATGACAAGGTTTAACAGTAACCTTGCCTACAAAACAAGCTCTCGAGCAGCTACAGTAGAGAACTCAAAGCAGATACTAAGCGCGTCAGGAGGTACTGCTGGTAAGACATACGGCAATATAGATTTCATCGTGGACCCAGAAGCTGAGAGTATACTCCCTTTTCAGGTGTCTGCCTCGTACAACCAAGTAGCAGATTGGGCATGGTCTCAACCTGACCTTAGGCAGCGTATAGCCCCTGGACTTAACTCAGCTCAGGTTAAAGCCTTCCAACACCAAGGGGCTTTCGGTCATCTAGGCGATCAAAAGAAGGACTACCCACACAATGAGTGGGATATCGTAGCAGGTCAGTTCGCAGGTAATTTCTCCTCAGTAATTAGAGGTAAGTCCTTCCATGAGTACGGCAAGGTTGACCTATACGAGGCGAGTACGTTTACAAACCTAGAGCAAGGCGCGTTCGAGGCAGTGGCCCAGTATTACTACGACAATGTAAACCCTGATGTGTTAGCCATCCTCTCGAATCTGACTCCGGAGGAGATGGCCGACATGCCTCCAAATATCCAGGCGCAGCGTCAAGTTCTTCTCCGGAATAAAGGCGTTACTGATAAGCTGGCAAGAGTACGAAGTGCGAATAATACCTTTGATCCAAACGCCCTCACTCCAGCAGGGGCACTGGACTTCACACAAGGGCAGCACGATGTGGAGAGTATCTATGCTACCATTGCAGAGGGTGGTTCAACTCTGCATTCGGGGTGGGATGCTTCTCAAGTTGCTCAAGACGATTTATACTCCGGTGCAGCGGAGACAGTTACCGATGCAGGGTATGTAGGTCTGGGCGCTAGGGATATAAGCGGATATGATCCAGTAGGTGGGATACCAGGAGCACAGCAGCAGTTGCAGGAGCAAATCCACATGGGCAGACAGGAGAACTTAGCTGCTGCAGCACTCGACGAAGTTCTGAATATGAGGGAGTTTGGTGTTATCTCAGGCAAGTTTCAGGCGAACGGCAGCGGAGCGTATGATACCGAGGGTTTAATGAATTGGAGTAAATCCACTGGCCTAATGGACTATATGTCTAATTTCACGGCTATGGTAGCAGGACCGTCTGGAGATGAGGTAGGGCTAGAGCAAGGCGCTGGATCGTTACCCTTCAGTGACGCTTTTGGAGCAAAGGGCGTTGCAGAAGCAACAGATAAGTTTCAAGAGGTTATACGTAATGTACAGTCTGGTAAAGCTAATCCCTCGGAGATTTTAAACACCTTCGTATTAAACGTCGCTATACCTACTGCTGTACACAGAGCGGGTGGAACGATAAGTTCAGAGGACATGATACGTATGTGGGCCGAGAGGAGTGGTGCTATCTACGACCGCATGGATACCTACTACCACTCTTTAATGCAACTAGATCCCGAGACTAGGGTACAGACCTACCACCACGGCTCGAAAATAGACTCAGCAAGCCTAGGTACGTTACGTTATTTCAAGGGCTTTGACAAAGGTATCCGCTCACCTTACAGCCCGAAGGAGCTTAAGATAGGCGCAGAGTTGGACGCAGGTCAAAGACTAGAGGCATTGGAGATGGCGGGCACAGGTGCAGCTCTCTCTCTGGTAATGCAGATGGGCTTCGGTCAGTTTGGTAAGGACCCCGGGGAATCTATGGGAAAGTTCTAAAGGAGACCGTCACTCCGAATCAATACGAAGACTTAGACTGGACTAGTACTAAGTTTAAAGTGAGTGATATTACTGACGGTGATAACCTTGCAGGTATGAGAATGGGCTTCATTAAGGATGGCTACACTTACGATGCTGCGGAAACTCCTAAGTTTGATTTTGACGGAAACCGGAAGCCGTACAGTGGTAGAGGAGACAGCAGTCCGCACACTAAGTGGGCTAGACACACAGCCGCCTACGCCCAACTTCATGGTGTGCCACAGGAAGACGTGACTGAGGAGATGCTCTATGCGGAGGCAGATAAGCAAAGAACCGCACTCGTTAACCTACTATTGGAAGGACACGATCTAGGTTATGATGCTGATGAGTTAGAAGTTGATGTACACAAAGTCGGTGTGGGTGTACATGGTAGAGACATAATCGTTCTACGTAACCCCAAGACAGGTAAGATAATAAATCAAGAACTTAATACACCAGAGTTTAACAGTGACTACTGGAATAACTATAATGTGTTAGGCAGGAAGGACAATAAATAATGGTATATCAAAACCCATACGGAGTCGCATTAGGTAAGAGCGCTCAAATAGCATCTCAGAAGAACTCGGAAGGTATGAAGCCGGGTACGTTTGATAGGATATTGAACCCTACTCTAGGTATGTTGCAGCAACCTATCTGGCGAGTTTGGCGTGCGCTTAAAGAAGACGACGTGGACTTGTTTAGTAAGGAGGGAATCTGGGACCCTGCCCTCCTCCCTGTCTTAGGTATGTTCTTCAACCATGACAACGACGTCATGCCTGACTGGGCGGCTGAGCAGGTATTCGGTAAAGAGAACAAGGATAGCTTCGCATCCCAATTCGCCGTCTCCGTACTCACCGATCCGCTATCGTTCTTAACCAGTGGCCTATCCGCTACAGCTAAAGGAGGTAAAGCTGTCAATACTGCTCTTACAGGAGGGGCAAAAGTTGCTACAAAGAAGGCTATAAAGGAGGGGGCTAAGAAAGGAATAAAGAAAGCAGACATTGTCCCAGTGGACGATACGACATCTGTATTCCACAGGGTTGCTAACCTAGGATCAGAGAACTTTGACGCAGTCATAAATCCTAAGACAGGGCTAAAGTCTACGGATGATATTATGAAAGGAACTACCTTACGTCAGTTCCAGGGAAGTATGCAGCATGCGTTAGATAACGGTAGGTTCCTAGATCCCACAGGAGCACAGCTCGGCGAATCCTTAACTAAGGCAGAGCTTAGTTCGTTGGGTGCGTTGAAGAAAACGCTCGGGGAAGTCTCTGACGATTTCCTAGACAAGCCCCTTCAAAGCTTATCTAATCAAGCTAAGAAGAGGGAGATGGGACTAGGACTACCTGTCTTCGGAGACTTCATGGGCATGTACCAGGTGGCCCCTGAGTACTTCCGAAAACACGGCAGTTGGATGAACTGGTACTTTAATACAGCACGAGCTACTTACGCGAAACCTGCTAAGATTACTATGAGAGTAGTAGACCCTATATTGGGAAGTACAAAGGCGCTGTCCCCACTGTACAAGACATCCAAACTCACCCAGAAAGCTTTAGCTGACTTCGGTCAAGGGTGGACTAAAGGAGCACAAGCCAATGTGGTTGCTAAGTACCTCGCAGATGGGGAAGTAAATGCGTTATCCGCGGAGGAGTTCCTGAAAGTAGATGGACCTATCGCAGAGCGTATCGCCGAATCAGCACACGTACAGTTGAAAGACAGGGGATTAGTTAACTACGCAGATCACAGAGTCCCTGTCCAAGATCATGCAGCGTTATTAACTGATCAACTTGTAGCGGAAGCTGCTAAGTTAGATATACCTTTTGAGACAGTGGTAGCTAGACGTTTTGGAGCTGAAGCTTCTGAGCTTCTAGGAGTAGGAAAAGCAGCGGATGCACCCGAGGTGTTTAAAGCAGAGATAACTGACATGCTGCAGAAGAGGGAGTGGAAAACGTTAGAGCAGCCTGGTTATACCTTAGAGCTGGAGACCAACCGTGCGGCGGTTACCTCCTACGCATTCCAGAAAGGGCGCTCTTTAAAGCAGTTCTTCACGAAGCTTTTTAATAACGACCAGGGTATTGAAGGGGCTGCAGCATTCCGTACATTCTGGAATACGTTGGAGTCATCTAGCTCTCAGCAGACTGAGTTACTAGGGACCAGAATGTTCGCTAAGATGGGAGAGCTGGCGGAAGCTAGTGGTAAGGATCCAGAGTTACTTAATCAAATGGTATCCTCCGTCTTGGCCTTGAAGATAGATAGACGAGAGTTGACTTCTTTCTTTAACTTCTTAGACAGACCAGACATGCCTTTAAAGTTGTGGCACAAGGAGTACCAAGAGTTCTTCGGTGGCCGCATGAATGGTGAGATAGACTTCTTGAAGGGTGTGGTAAGTCAGAACGTAGACGACATCCCTGCTCTCCAAGATATGTTGGATGCTCTAAGCGTTCCTGTAGCTCGAGTGCCGCAGGAAGTCTTTGATGTAGCAGAGGTTGCTGAGGTAGCGGCGTTAAATAAAATGCATCGAGGTCTGCCTGTGGATGACGCAGTTAAGAAGGCCTTAATTAAGAAGTACAATCTCGAGGAGACTAAAGTACTTTACACAGAGGCGTATAGTTCAGGTCTTGAGTTACCTAACTTAGGTCTCGTGGACCCTAAGAATCCTGGTTCGGGGGTTACTACTATCATCCAAGCTAACCTACCTCCTAGGGCTCTCAAGTTAGGTCATGAGATGTTCAGAGATACGCCACTAGCCTCGTTAGACTCAGCTGCTGTGAAGGATACGGCGAAGCAGTTAGCGGAAAGAAACAAGGTTTTGCAGCTGGAGATGGAGGAGTTAGTGGAGGACGCACCTAAATTCTTAGCTCTGAAGGAGCAGAGTGAGATTATAGCGGCAGACTTGAACGCCTTAAAGAACATGCGTGCTGAAATAGAGTCTGGCTTGGAGTACAGGGTCGCTGCTGCGGATACCATAGACAGAGGTAAGTTGTTGCCTACGTACGAAAAGAAGGTGAACTTCTTGGCCAGGGAGTCTGGTACAGGTAAAGGGTTGGGCCTCGAAGAAATAACTAAAGCTTTTGGAGACGATGTTGCAGACCTAGACGACTTAGCTTCTGTCTACAGTAGGATACAGTTTCGACACGCAGCATTAGATCAGTACGTTAAGCTGCAGGGTACAGGGTCGGAAGTCTTTGGTATGCCGAGGGATATACCTGAGGCCTTTATAGAGGGCTTTATGGAAGATGTGGATATTCTGGGCGGCATGCTTAAAGAAGCCATAATAAAACCACTGTCTGTTACAGCAGATGGAGCGGGCAACCACACCGTGGCCCATGAGTTGTTTGACCTTCTAGACGAAGTACGTAACGTTACTTTAAATGCTATGAACTCTAATAACCTGGGTGGTGCGTATGCCCTGCCTCTAGGTTACCTACAGAGGGCTACTTCAGGTAAGGAGTTTAAAGCTATCCAAGTAGCGCTCGCAGATACTATAGATGCGGTACCTGGCTTACAGGGGTCAGTGAGTGCTAAGCTCGCTAACACACGTCTGAACAGATCCTACACACTTGAAGACTTAAATGCGTTAGCTACAGATCTTGCCTCTGTCGAACACGCTCACCCATCCGTTCGTCCAGTGATGGAACTTATACAGGATCAGCGGGCTATACTGCAGAACGGAGACACTACAGTTAAAGCATACTCCGTGGACCCTATAGCTTCGATCCTAGCCCACACCTCTGAGGTGCAGGAGGCCATCGGTCAACGTAAGTGGTTTGAGTTTATAAAAGAGAATGGAGGTAAGCACGGTATCTCTTCTATGCGTGTGACTGACGTAATTGTTGAGACGGCATCTAGGACTAAAGTGTTTGCTCCAGGCACTAAGGTAAAATTGTTTACGAGGACTGTAGACGACGCAGGTAACTACCAGTACCCAGGCGCAAAGGTTAGATTTGTAGACGACGTAAAGGGGGGTAAGTACGTAAAGGGGGGTGAGCTAGGCTTTGGCTCTGAAGATGGAAGTGATATCTTAGTCTCTAAGGATAACAAACTACTTAAACAAACTTTGGATTGGCTACATTCGGCATCACAACCTGGTACGGTAGGTATGTTAAGTGCGGCCTATTCGGATGGCAGTAGGGCAACCTTCTCACCGGGGTTACTGGATGCCATAAAGACCACAGAAGACCTACAAGATTTCGTACTGGCCCACGAGCTCTCACATAACATAATAAAGAGGGCTGCAGGTGAGACACAGGGATCTTGGGAGACAAGGGTAAACAACTTTGCTATGAGGCAGATGGGTATTGACGTTGGCTCTAACGCTGCTGCTTCAGAGGTACTGAAGGGGATACGTGTTAAGCCAGGTGAACGTGTTCTGTTTGATACTCTAATACCAGAGAACTTCTGGGTAGGGGATGGACACGTGTACTTAGGGGGTGCAACAGAAGCTAGGGCGACAATAGAGGCTCTCTATAAGACCAACCAGATAAACGAGGCTGGTGTCTTGATGATGCGAGAAGCTTTCCGCTCTAACCCGGCGGCCTTTAAAGACGCAGACTCTATGATAGATAGAACTAGTGCGGTCTTGAGTCAGATGAGGGCCAACTCCGCTACTTTGAAGGGAGGAGAAGCAGTAGCTGATCTACAGGCAGAGCAGGCGGTATCCTACATGGGAGCACTTGCGGGTATGTCTCTTAAGAACATGGCGTCCGGCGAGGAGATGCAACTAGCCAAGACATTACTACTAGACAAGGTAGGAGAGAAGGGCTTTATCGACTGGGCTATGACGAACTTCAGTGTGACTGAAGACATAGCTAAGGCAGCGATGAGAAACCAAGACGACTTCTTATCCATCGTGGCCTCATCAGCTATTACCAAAGTAGGAGCCAGCGCCTTAGAAGAGGCAGGCTTGGGAAGTATCGTTAAGGAGTTCACTAACTACTTTAGGAATCTCTGGAATACGATCATAGAGAAGTTTACCTCCGGACGTGTAGCAGACATAGACCCTCAAGCACACGCTAGGTTAGCCGAGCAGTTAGAGGGTATGGTAACAGGAGCGTTGCAGCTCAATAAAGATTCTGCGGCTTTAGCGTTATCCAACAAGGCTAGACGGGGTGTGACAGAGTTCGTACTAGACTCTTACAAGAACGGTCTAAGCAGTACTGTCAAACGCCAACTCCAGAAGTTAGGTATGGCTGACGGATTAGATGCTTACGCGGAGAAGACATTTAAGACTCGCCGAGACTTAGTGAAGCAAAACCTAGACTTAGCTAGGGTAGCTGCTACTCTAGGGCCGGAAGGTGAGTCGTTGATTAGGAAGATACTGGACGCAGACATGTCGCTGCCTAAGATGAACCTACAAGAGGCGAATGCTTTATCTGGTTTAACAGTACCCACCCCTTGGTCTTTAGTAGACGGGCTAGACAGGTTTGAAGACGACCTTGCGGATCTAGTTACTAGGAGTGGGGGTTCAGTAGGGTTACAGGAAATAATTGAGTTGGTTACTGATATGTCACCTTCGTCCGCACGTTCAATTGCTTTGGGTTTACCTACTTCAGAGTCTAGCTTATTAGGAGGACAAGCGGCTAAGAACAGGATACTTAAAGGACGTAGTATTGGGGAGGTGCGAGGTACAGTAGGGGAAGGGGTTGATCGTGCTTCTGATACGATAGAAGAACTGACTGAGCAGATAGCCAAAGCAACAGGTAAAACGCTGAGCGTAGATGAGGTTAAGGAGTTGGCTACATCGCCAGCCCCTGCGCGTCGTGAGTTCCTCTTAGCCGGTGGCCTTACAGAGGAGGAGGTAAATGTAATCAACAACACCTTATTCCAAAAAGGTGCTGGCGCCTATAGACTTAGAACACAGAGTGCTGGCGAGTTAGGTATAGGACCTAAGGACTCCAAGTCTGTACACAGTCAGCTGGAGTTCCTACTAGATAAAGGGGTAGAGGGGTTACCTACTTCAGATGAGGTATTCCAACAGATGCGTGTGTTTGATGCAATGTTAGATAGCGAGACGTCTGCATTCACCGCTTCCTCTTACGCACTAGAAAGGGCAACAGCGAAAGTTGCGTCGGCTACTATTAAGACAGGGAAGCGTAAGCAAATCCAGGCGGGTATGTCGGCGAAGGAGGTAGCGGCAGTTAAAGCACACAACGCGAGGATAGCGGATACGGTAACGCAACCTGCTATAGATACTACTCGGTTCACTTGGAATCCGCCCGTCATGTCCCCAGCACACGGGTTGAGTAGTCAAGGAGAGTGGGCTGTTGTTTCACCTAGCATAGGTGCTAAAGTGAAAAATACACAGTTGCCTGTAACTAAGGAGACACCACAAACTCCTGTGTATGAAATTATAGACGGTAAGAGAGTCAAGGTGGGTACGGAACCTGTGATGACTCCGCCGAA
>TARA_R110002012_G_scaffold93177_8_pt1 | contig 17554 bp, 4 predicted proteins | sample TARA_R110002012 | Tara Oceans TARA_R110002012 (sample SAMEA4396515) | marine metagenome | biome: Westerlies Biome; feature: [DCM] deep chlorophyll maximum layer (ENVO:01000326); material: water (ENVO:00002006), including particulate matter (ENVO:01000060) such as... | depth 40 m
ATTTACAAAGTGTTCTTGTAAATTAGATATCATCTGTAAACCTAAATCATTATTTAGAGTTTGTGTACTACCTGGTAGACTAGTGTTTTGTGGTTGGGGAGAAACACCATTATCCCAGTATTGTGAGGTCTTTCTATAATCCCAATCATCATCATAAAATGTAAACCTATGGATTAGGTCTTTTAATCCTAAACCATTCGGCTTAATCATTCGCTCCTTACCTTTATCGGTAAGAAACATTTCAAGTGATTTTATTTTATCAAATTCTAAAAATCCCATTTGCTAATATTAATAATCTATTTTAATAACAAAAGTTTGTGTTCCCTGTCTTTTTGTTGCTGTTCTTAATTTTGCTATAGCCATTAAATCTTTCGACGCATCATATAAACCGATTTCTGTAATTCGTACGGTATTAGATGAATTCCATGTAGGATTTAAAGATGTGTTAAACTGATTACTAGAGATGGTAACATTATATTTCATTTCATATATGGTTGCCATTATATCTGACTCTAGATTACCAAAGAAGAAATTTTCATCACCAAATTGTAACAGACTAGGTTCTTGATTGTTATTTAAAGGAATATTAATATAATCGTGAAGATTATATGTTGTTGCTCCTGTTATTGTAACGTTATTAATGTAGAAACTACAATTACTATTAGTCATACCAGTTCCTAAAATTTCTTGTCCTGGAGTATGTTGTGCTATTTGATTAGTTAAGTCTGCTACTTTCCAATTAGCTGGATTAGGATAATCACCATAATTTACTCTTTGGAAAATTACTTTAAACTTGTCAGCATTCCATCCTGTTCCAGAATATGCACATCCCACACTTGTATTATAACCTCTTAGATATGGCCATTCCGGCCCAAAGTTCATTACAATATCTCTTGCCCCAGCTGAGGTATCACCAATAATTTTACTATAATAGTTACAATGCATTCCTGTACTATAACCGGTATTACTCTCCATTAAGTATGTAACATACATCTCTTCGGTGTTAGGAGCTGCATTAAATGCTCCAACATTACTTGTTCCTCCAGCACAATTAGTACCCGCTGGTATTAATTCTAGTTTAGGCATTGGTAAGGTCCAGTTTCTATTTGATTTATAAGTTAACGCTGTAAGTAATTCCTGGTCATCTATTACTATTAATTGTAAGTCTGGAAATACTTTACCTACCCTATTTGGTGTCATGGTTTGATTTGCATCTACGGTAGCTAAATTATCATCCCATAAATTATAATATCTAATACCAGGGTCATTCATATCTGGATTTGGTAATGACTCAATATAAAATTCTTCTGCTACTTGGAATCCAGGTGGGTCAACATAGAATGTTTGTCCCATTAGACATTCATCTCCTAGTCCCGTACCTGTTCCTCTTTTCTTATGCCACATAATGTGTGGAATGTGGATTTTAAAGTTATCCATCTCTCCAATTCCATTTAATTGTGTACCGTTAGGCTCTAAAGCGAATTTTTCCCCATAAAAATTAGAAATGGTGTAGTTTGTATAATGTAAAATAGCTACCGTTCTTTGTTCTGAAGGTAACATAGTTCTAATTTGATTGAATGAATCTCGAATATATGTTCCTGAATTTTCAGGTTCAAATCCTGGTACGTTATTTGCACCATAGTAATCTTGTGCGTTTTGTGTATCAAATTGTCCTTTGTCACTATTATAACCTAAATACTCTTTGGTACTACAGTAACCGGAAGAACCATAGAAGTCTACGTTTTCATAGACATTCTTATCGGTCCCCGCTACCGTACCTGAATTAATTAAGGTACCATCAAACTGAGTCCAGTTAATATTCATATTCCATATATTAACATCTTTAACAGAAACATCACAATTATTATCAAAAGATAAAGAACCTGGTGACCAATAAGGAATTGGTGTGTCTTTACCCCAGTAATTAGTTACGGGACCACTTGTAAATATTAAAACTCTTGCACATAGAGTAGAGGCTGTTGCAACATTATTAGTAGACCAATCTGGTAAGGCTCTATCTACACTAATATTCATACTAGCTCCCGCTGTATCTCCACTACTAATAACATTATAAAACAAATAAGGATTAGCATTGTTAGATGGAATGTTTAGGTACCCAGCTACACATCCTGTAGAGGATGTTTGGTAAGGTGAGATATATTGTACCATAACTAAGTCACCGGCTACTGGCCAATAATCTTGTGTACTACACTGAGTTGCTCCACTTGTTAACCACATCATTGTCCCTCCCGTCATAGACTTAACTGGATAACACCAATTCGCTGATAACACATAACCAGCACTAGTAATCGCACTAAATCCAGCACTCATAGTACTACCACTAAAGAAACCTCGTGGTCTTGCAACGTTATAAACTGGTTGTTCTGAGTGAGCTGGTGATAATACCCCATAAGTAGCTCCACTATTACTAGCTAAAACAGGTACGGGATATTTAACGTTTTGTTTATTTCTTTCCGCTGTAATATTGGATAGGTTTTGAGCGTTCCACATTGGTTCTGTAACCCAGATACCTGAGGACCTAGCAAGTACGTCTGTATAACAATCGTAACAGAATTCGCTATCACCCAACTGAAATAATGAGAGGGATAAATTTCCTTGTGATAATTTTTTTCTTCCAGCATCAGTTAATCTCACTGTAACTAAACCGGAATTATTCTTTAATATGTATGGCATGGTTAATTATTTTAATTTATTTATAAATATTATACCCACTAATTTTAAACATCGGGAGAGTCATTATATCTTTCATTTGTAGATGCTTTTGTAAAGTAGTAAGTTGATGGTGTCATTTTAAACGCTATTCTTTCTGTTTCATTTTTGGTTTTGATGATATTATTGTCAATAAGAGGGTATTCTCTATAAGTTACTAGATTGTAAGTATAATCACCTGGTCCCGGAACATTAATGTTCATTTTAACACTTTGGGGTCCTGATGTTCCTCTTGGTAGTTTGGTAGTTTGGGTGTACACCGTTGTCCCCGTACTATCATAAACCAATAAGTTAACTTCCTCATTATTTCTTACGTTAGTTGTGTATCTGCAATTAACTTCTGGATTTGCTGTGTTTGCAATCCCAGATACTGTTAATCTGGTATAATAAAACACTATTAATCTATCCCCCGCTACTAATCCACCAGGATTTTGTACAGAAAGTAGTTGTATTTTTTTATTAGATATTTGTTTAAAGTCACTATCTGCATATAATACAGTACCATTAAATACGAGACCAATATCCCCTAAAGGTGCATAATCTAAACATATATTATAATAAATATTTTTATAATATAGGGTACTAGTTTTTGCTGAAGTTACTCCACTTGCTGGAACCGTAATATATTGGGAATAGGTACTTTGGTTGGTTGTATTAGGTACATAAAATATATTTATTAAATCCCCATCAGCTAATGTATTTTTCTTTATAGAAAGGGTACGACCGTCACTATAAAAATCCCCATCCGTCATAGAGGTATTAAATGCTTTAAATAGGGTAATACCATTTACTGTGACTTGCATATTACCATCACTTTGGTAATCTAACGGTAATATAAATGTTCTGTCTGGAACTGATACTGTAGTTGCCGTGGTAGCTGTTGTACCGGTTACTACTACCATTCTTTGGTTATACACCTCACATTGATTAACAGTTGGAGGGTATGTTAATTCTACCTCGTCATACGTTGGTTTACTAGGTTTACTTACAAGAATTAAATAATAATCTTTGTCTCTATCATATATACCGTATTCAATCGTAGGGGTTGGATTTAAATCTAACGTGTCGAACCAAGTAGCGGTAGTACCTGACACTCTATTTACTTTACAACCACTATAATAAATGTCTTGTAATTTATCTTTAATTATAGAACTTGGTTTAATACAGTATTCCCAAAAATCTTCACATGGGAAATTAGAAATAGGTACTTCATCACTACCTTCAGTGTAAATAGCTGTTGTTCCGGATAATTGAGTGGTTACATTGTCAAATATTCTACTAACTAACGGAGTGTTTAAAAATTCCCCATATTCTGGAACGTAAGGAAATATAGAATATTTAGCATATGCGTTATTATTTCTCATTTCTGCAGTTTCAGTAACCCACCTTAATTTTAAAGGTACTTCTTGTATTTCATCACAATAATATACATAATATCTTTTTGCTGCGATATCTATTTTAGTTGCCCCTGTTATATCCACTTGAGGTTCTAGGTAGGTTTGCATTTCTACCTTAACCGATGGTCGGATAACAGGAACCTCTGGTCTTCCTGGATAAGCACCACCAAAACTATTATTCCAGTCATCATTAACTGGGTTAGTGTGGGAAACATTTAAAGTTTTACTATTATATAATTCAAAATATGAAGATTTACTGACACCCGCTTTTGTAGCTACCACTTCAAAATTGCTTTGGTAACCTGTAAACGCTATATCATAAAATTGTGTCTCTTCTTGAGAAGATGTATTATATCCATAATTTTGTGAACCTAAAAACTTATTTAATTCATTTCCAGTAATTATTTTACTATCTACTGTTGTAGTTCTTCCTGACCAAGTAGTGGTATCTAATAAAGAGAAATTTAATTCATAATCAGGATTATAGTCATTTGTTTGACCGATAAAAGTAGACGCGTGGGTTTGTGTAGCTCCTGTATTACCCATAGTGTCCGTCATCTGGATTTTAAATAGTTCACCTTGTTGTCCACTTCTAGTTATTCTTACTCTTACATTACCTTGTCTATTGAAATCATTACTTGATACAAATCTATAAGGACTAGGTGAGGTACCTATAGTTCCACTAAACGTACTATTCCATGGTTGTTCATTATTCATTAATGAAAATGATGATGCACTATTCCCATAGTTATATGTTAAATTAACTGTAGGTGCGGAAGCACCATTTCTATTGGCGAAAGTTAGAGTTATATTGTGAGATACATTTTTAGGTCCATACTCTCCAAGAGTGTCTTTAAACCAAGCGAGATATAATCCTATGGTGTCATCATCACTACTCGTAGAACCTAATGTTACTTCGTGGGTATAGTTCAAATATGAACAACTACTAATAAATCCATTAGGAAGTCCAGAATTACTAGTACATTGAATCATACATGACCCCACACCATTATCCATTTGTTTTGTGGTAGCACTTACTACGGTATTATTCGTCCCACTAATTGTAAATTGATTATTTGTTATTGGTTGACATCCCCAATTCGTACTAGAAGTTAAACCTGTTGCTGCTGATGGATTGGCTTCTATTCCTTGATTATTTCTTGGATTGAATGTTACCCACTGCCAATTAGTACCCGGAACTGCAGTGAAGAATAATACTACAAACCTATTTATTTTAGTACTCCAATAAAATGTACCTGAATTAGCTAATGATTTAGTTATAGTTGTTGGACCCACATCTTGACCTTCATAAGCAGCTTGTTGTGCTAAAGGGACATTTGGTTGGTACCAGTCTTTGGAGCTATTTGTTAAACGATTTGCCGTAGCTCCCGTATAAAACCAAAAATAGGGTGCGTATGCGCTATAGTCCTCTATAACCTTAGTTACTTTTCTATCATCTTCAGATTCCTTTACAACTTTTTCCTCTTTTACTTCGGCAACCGTATAATAGTCTAGTTCTTCTTCAGACCTAGTGGTTTCTTTATCACTTTTACTTTTACTCTTACTTTCATCTTCTCCTGTTGTTGCTAAACCACTTGTTATGTACCAGGCTCCTTCTCCATCGGTAAAATCAGTAAAGAACATTTTCTCTGAAAAGTACCCTGTCGGATATGTGTCTGCAGGACCATGAAAATATTTTGCATAATCACCAAATTGTGATACTCTTGTCCAATTTTCTACAATAGTAGAAGCTGACATATTTCCAGTTGTAGTGTTGGTTGCACCACACCCTGATGTTGACGTAGCTTCATATGTATAAAAATTTCCATCATGTGCCGTAATAGTATAACCACCATCTGTTAAATTCTTAAAGGTGTGGGGATGATTACCTGGTCCAATATACGTCACACTATCTTCTAATATTCCGTCTTTAAATAAGTTGTATTTGACTTCAGGTTGTGTATGAGTAAAACTATGTACTTTTATTTGACAATATTTAGAAACATTAGTAACACAGCTATTATCAATGACAGATGCAGATAGACTAACGGGAGGTAAATTACCTATTATAATAACCTCAGTACTAGCGGAACCATAAACATCGGTAACTGTACCTGAATATGCTCCAGCACATAAACTTGTTAATGTTGTGGTATTTGCAGTATAAGAGGAAGGCCCTACCCAACTAAGAGTATAAGGTCCAGTTCCTCCTGCTAATACTAAATTAGTAATAGAGCCAGTACATGAGCCACTTAGGGTATAAGCGACGTTGTAAGAATTAAATGTTGGTATTGGTGTTCTTGTACTCATCTAAATTAATATCTATTGTTTCCTCTTAAAGTATTTCTACCTATAGGGGTGTTTATACCTAGGGATTTTAGTTTTCCTACCATAACTTGGTTTGGTCTTACCGATTTACAGAATTCTTGACATTTTCGTCCACAAAGGCTATTATTTTTACAATTAAGTTTTTTATCAGCTATTACTTTACCTTCATTTTTTACTCTACATTCACATAATGAAGTATACTCTTCTTGAGTCTCTATACTGCTATAAAGGTTATACTCATTAGTTCTAATAGTAATAGGTTCTCCGTCAATTATAAGGTCGCTTAAACTAAAGTACATTTTTCTTTCTGTTTGATTTCTATTTTGTACTATGTAATCTCTTCCCGTACCAACAAATTGTGGATTACCAAATAATGTAGTTCCATTAAAATAATTAATGGTAGTATCTGGATTATCTTTATAATGAACTATATGTGAAAATCTATTGTTAGTTCCTTTAACTTGAAATATTGTTTCTACTAGGTAAGTGTGTTGGTAGTTAGGGAAAGGTGGTGTTTCACCTACATAGGCATCAAATCTTGGCATTGTCCAATAAGTTTTCATACCATTATAACTAAACGGTTTAGTACCGTATGGTTGTACCGCATTAGTAAATCCACCTTGTAAAAGTGTTTCATTCCAACGTGATGTTTTTCCTTTTGCTATACCTAATTCAAATTTACCCCTATACTTTTTAGACACATCTAAATAAGTTAGATTAAGTATGTCTTTTTCATTGTTAATTGGTGGACTGTAAACTAATGACTGGTTATCAAACATGGTAGTCACAAATAAACTTCCTTTTTCTTTTCCGGTATATTTTTTTCCTTTATCCCACCAAACATAATCTGAACTGTATTGGTCTACGTCCCAAACTAAACCAACAGCCTGTTTTTTAGTGTTACACGCATCTACTGTTACTCTATACCATGGATATCTAGTTTCATTATTTATTGTTTTAGTACCCAATCTTAGATTAAGTGATGTTGTACCACTCATTTTACTAGCACTACTCCAATTTACTCTATGTTTTAACCTTATTTCGTCACCCGCATTTAATTTAATACACTTAGTATCTAAACTAACATCACAAATTTTACTAAAGACATGACCAGCTTGTCCACTAACTACTGGGTAACCACATGTGGTTCCTGATATATTATAAGTGTCAGAAATTAAATCACCTGGAGTAACATCTAAAGTTAAAAATTTATCAGCCGTAGGATAAAGTTGTGGGTTATTACCTACCACATATTGTGTTAAGGTTATTGCAGAAGTGGAACCACTTAATTTTCTTTCTATCCACACATCAGCTTTAAGATGGTCGATACCTTTGTATTGTGAAAAACCAAAACTAGGAGTAACTCTCCAATACGGTGAAATATTTGTAAAAGGATTTGAGTCGTACCCTTCTTGTGTTGTTATGTCAGTTCCTCCACCTACATAGAGTATAGAACTATTAACTAAATTTTTATAATGGTAATCATTAGATGGATAACTATAATTGGTGTAAATTTTATAATAATTTCTTAAGTACTCACACCAGCCTGTATCGTAATAGTCAAATGTAAGGGCCCCTTGGTATTGGAATCTATATTCACCGGTAGTTAAAATTTTATAGTATATATAATCGTTATCTATATTAACTTGTTTGTATAGTGGTCCACCATTTTCACTAAAGACTTCTGGTTTTACACAAGCAGCATTTGATGTGTTTTGTGCTCCTTGTAGAATTGCTCCGGAAGCGGTAGGTCCATTCATTGGTACTACTGTTGTACCCGTAAATCCACTATAATTGTAAACTAAATCAAATGTTAAATCACTATTAAGGTTATTATTAGTACTTCCACTATTGTAAATACCTAAATTAGTATAACCTGTATATTGTGTAGTCAACCCACTTAGTTGGTTATATTGTGTTTTAAATGTTTTCCAATCACCATAAGTGGTTGCCATCATTTCAACATTTAAACTTTGTAGAGGTGTGTATAAGTTATTTCCTCTTTCATCTATACCTAATGCTGTAGTATAATCTTTTCTTATTTCAAAATAATCTAATTCTCCATCATTTCTATACTGTGCGTAACTATTACTAAAGACATCGTTACCTAAAGTTCTTTCTACCCAATCATTTAAATTTTTATATTTTATAAAATTTGGATGGAAGGAATTTGTGGGTTGATTAGTTCCAACCGTTACTGCAGATAAACTAAAATTCATGTCAGTAGCTAAAGATGGTATTTCTTGTATGGTAGAACTGGACCTTTCATCTGTTCCGGTACCTACGATTGTCGTATACTGAGGATTATATAAATTATAAGATTCTACATTACCAATTTGTTTAGAGGTAAGACTATAAGTAAATCCATCTCTTACAGCTTGAGTTCTAAAGAATACCTGCGTTGTATGGTTAGGATATTGTTGTATTATTGTTGAGAACCAATTTAACTTAACTTTTTCATATCCTTGATTGTCAGTATAAGTTAAAGCTGTTCGTGTTGCAATTGCAGTAGTTGTATCCACTATCACATTAGTAGAAGTTCTATTATATGGTATTTCTAAACCACTTGTATATGGTGTATTGTTTAAGACTGCATAGATATTACCGTCTACAATTTCATAATCTTCTGTATCTACAGAAGGATGGTACCTATTAAAGTATTGTTGATAATCAAAATCTAATAATCCACCTTCACCTGCTAATTGTGTTAACGAACTATTCATTAATGAACTTATTTGATTTTTAATTTCAGTATGATTACCATCTAATGGTTTTAGTGTTAACATAGGAGCGTTAAGATTTGTTGGGCACGGTTTACCACTAGGAATGTCATTATCTATTGTATCCATCCCACCATAATCTACTATTTTATCATTAAACTCTATTGCGTCTGCTGGTAATCCATTACATATTAAATTAACTTCTATTTGATATCCGTATTTACGATTACCATCCAGTGAAAAATTAGTAAATATATTTTCTAAGTCTTGGAACGTCATTAAATCACCAGAAGCTGAATTCCCCCAATATGCTGGGTGGGTCATAAATGTAGCACCTAATGTACCACTTAATTGATATAAACCAAAGAAGTCTTTTGTTTCCGAAGGTGCAAGTTCTATAACTATTTCAGTATCGGTACCCACTAAAGGATTTAATAAATCCATAGTAGGGTTATCTAAAGAAGAATTATAGGAACTAAAGGTGACATATTCTTTTGGAATTCTTAGGAAACATCTATCTACAATATCTCTATGCATTCTATATAGATAAAGTTCGGTGGTATCGGATAGTTCTACTTCCCATTTTCTCATTCCTAAATAGGTAGTGTCCGAATAAATATGATTTATTATCTCTAACTTATCTCCAATACAACATGGTGTCACCATTCCTATTGTATCCGCTTTTATCTTTCCAATATTCTGTTGTCTTAAAGGTTTAGTGATATAAGGCATACTATTTTGTACCTTAGCCGTACCTTGAATATTAAAGTCATTAATAGAAGATGGAAATAACATACCTAATCCATTCATCGCATCATACATTACACTTTTCCAATCCGAATTTTTACAAATACATCTATTAAGATTACCTGGACTATTCATAATAGTTGAGGAACGAGTGGACGCTCCTCCCATTGTATTACCCATTTCTAAATAACGTGAATGTCCACCACCATATGGTCCATTAGGTGCTATCCACGGATAAGAAGTATTACTAATAACACTAGGTGTAGCTGGTCTACCAGTACTTTCCAATAATCCGGTATCACATGGGGACCAACAACGATAAGCGACAGCTCCTGAAAAACTATCTTGCATATTACAAATAGACCAATTAAATGGTTCTGTTATTGCACACGCTTTAGCTTCATACGTACATGCTGATTCCACCCATTCATAATAATAAGGTTCTAATAGATAGGCTTGTCCAGCATTCTTAGTGTCAGCACCACAACAGACTTTAGTGTTACTATTAAAATATAATAAACTGGATGTTCCTGGATTTACACTTTTTCTATCTTCTACACCATCCGCAAAAACTCCAAAGAGTTGAGTGTCTGCAGACATTACGGTAGCATCACAATTACAAGGGTCCAAAAAGTCATCACCAACCATATAACTTGAGTCAAAACAATCTTGTCCTCCTATATTGTATATTCCATCTTTAAAAATGACGGGATTAGTTGTAAATCCTGTTCCTGAAAATTGTGGTACATCTGGTATTTCTACTAAATCAGTACAATCTTCTCTAGGTCTAAAATCATTACCACCATCAAAACTTAGTGGTGCTATAGATAATGGTAACCAAGTTTGTGTGTAACCCGTACCACTAAACGCACCACATATTGTATTTCCGGTGTAGTTTTCTATTGCTCCTACTGTTGGTTCTGCGGTATTACCACTAATTAAACTTTGGTAACACTCCCGACCGTATTGTACAATCTGTCCAAGATTATAAGATTTTTGTTGGGTCCATTGATTGTAATTTTTAGGTTCACATGGTTGAGTACAAATAGCTTCACAATACTCATAATCACCAATAGCAAGTGTTGTATCACCTTTTAAAAATTCCAGTAAGTCCAATTTGAACTCATCTCCAGTAAAGAATCCATTTGCGTCCACTGATAAAAATATCCCACTTGGTGCTCCTGGATTCACCCATGGTCCAGTACAGTTGGCTCCATTTCTTTGGTTGTATTCGGTGTGAGTATAATCATTACATGATGCTTGACCTCTATATATATTTGCACTACCTGGACCAGCGTAACTTGCACATGCTTGGTAACATGGAGATGCGTACCCATTTGCTCCTGTTCCGTTAAAATATTGTGTATTTGCACAATTTCTAATTAGTCTTTGGTTTTGATGACAAGCCTCAGGTACTCCCTTTGGTTTCCATCCCCAACCAAAATTCTTTAATCCCGCACCCATATATCCTGTATGTACATTAGTACCACTTAAGATAACACCAGGAGAACCCCCTCCAAGTGCAGTTCCATCTGCGTATGGATTGGTTTGAGTAATTGCGGATAGTGTTCCTCCTGCAGCAAGTACTGTTCCACTCTCTATAAGTTCTCCCACACATGGTGAAACAAAAGTAAAGGCTGTATAACCTGTTACTGCAGTGCCTCCACTCATATAGACGTCACCGGTTTGGTTTGTCCAATAACCTACAGTATTACCCGTATAGTTGTTTTGTACTGACCACTCCCTAAATGGTGTGTGTCCAGTTATAGTAGTTCCTCCACTTAAATTGTATTGGAAACAGGTATCGGTAGTTTTATTGGTAAATATACATCCAGTACACCACCCGGTTTCCATCGCTCCATAAACATGTAAATTCATGTCCATTCTACTAAGATTATTATCTATTGTCATTGGGTAGACTAACCCTGCAAAATAATCAAACGTTGGGTGGGCATTATCCACAAAATTCCTAAAGTCCGTTACATAATTAGGTCTAGGTTGTGGTGCACCATCACGATTCCAATCCGCAGTTTGTCCCATAGAAGGTCCATTACCTATTGGTGAAACGGCATTCCCCCATAGAGGACCATAACCGCCAGGAACTGGAGGTCCTTGTGGTTGAGTAAGTGCACCAAATGTACCACTTTTATCAGTATCATAATAAGCGGTATCTGACTCATCAACAAAATTAATTATAATAACATTTTTTGACCCTCCTGTCCATAGTCCAAAGTTTCCAACCCCAAAATTACCGTTAGGTGGCATATTAGCGTCTGGAACTTCGTCGGGCCAAACAGCAAATCCCCCATTTTCAGGTTCACAATATTTTCTAGGATTACCTAATTGGAATTCATTACCACTCCAACAAGTGTGACAAGTGTTAGGGGCTGTCGAGGAGGTTCTAATTGCATGCCCATCTGACGGATAACTAGACCATCCTAACCATCTTTCATCATTTGCGGTATCTCCAAAAAGAGGGATATGGTATGTCTTACCACTCCAACCCGTAGTTCTCATTCCATTACCAAAAGAATCAATTGCAGTTTTTGCTGCAAACATTGTATCTCCTGGAGTAGAAGTTGTATCGTAGAAAGAATATATGTCGGTATCTTTAGCGGATATACTCGCATAAACCCCATTAAGGTTAAGACACGCCTCTGCTAAAAATGTACCTGGGGTGGGGCCATTTACCCCCCACATATCAGTACCACCACTACAACATCCTTGTACTACAATAGTTCTCGGATTATCAATAGACGGTATTCCAGTAGTTGTATCATCAAACACATAATAACTAAAACACTCACCAGTGATACCACTTAAAATATTTACCATATTATTCAACCATAGGTCGGTAGTCGGTATGTCACTAATTGTTGTACTACTATAATAAACTGGACCCGTATACATGGTTCCATTTAGGGTAATCTTATTAAACCAACCAGCTCCACTAAATGAAAGTGAACCAGAAGCTAAATGTCCATTTACTAATACTTCTTCAAATCTAGGACCAACACATTCTACCCATGAACCTAAACATTCTAAATCATCACAAACTGGTTCATGTTTATATGCGTATTTGTATCTATGAAATGCGGAATTTTCTATTTTTGTACCACCCTGCCAAATAGTAGTTGCTGGTATCATTTGTTCTACTAATCTTACCCAATAATCCCCCATGTTATCTACAAACTCTAACATTTTTTCGTAAGTATATTGATTATTTGGTATTCCACATACTGATTTACTATTCAAATAGTCTAGATATACCATTTGAAGTGTTGGGTATCCACCACCATGACCATCATCTATTGTTTGTCTATTTTTTACATTTACATGAATCTTCCAAAAACTTTCGGCAAATTCAAAAAATGAGAGTTTAGATGCATCTATCTGGATTGGTGTCCAGTCTGGTCCTACAGGTGGAGATGGGTATAGTGGATTAAGGTCTACTAAAGGTTTTAGTCCGTACAAACACCCAAATTTATTAGAGGTATTCCACACATCCCAAGTTAATCCTTGACCCACATTTAGGAATAAATCTACATTTTTAACATTTAAAATTTGTCTATCAGTATGAGCATAATATTTGGTTCCCCTTCCTCTAAGTACTGACACTCTATTTTGTAAGTTTACAAAACTTTCATCTTGTGTTCTTTTTTCAGAATTTACCCAAGATTTTTTATTATCTACTGTTCTAGATAAATCATAACCCTCATTCATATCAGGGAATTTCCTTAAATAGTCTAAGTATTTTTCACCATATGTGAAAGGTGCAAATTCGGTAACAACTGAAGGACTATCACCAGTAAAAACTGATTTTTTCTCATTTACAATTCTAGAGCTTTTATGCTCTGGCGTTCTTTCAAACCAACCAGCACCTGCTTGAAAGTACCCATCTTTACTAAACGTCGGTGGTACGGGATATCCGTCTTTACCTACAGGGTATTCTTCTCGTATAGCTGTAACCTGTCTTGTAACAGCGGAAACTCCATAGGTGTAACCAGTAATCGTAATAGGTACAACACCTTGTGTTGGTGGTACCTCACTAAAGTATTGATTTCTTACTGGAACATTTTCAGTGTATGTTCCCCCTGAAAAACTATCTAATTTTTTATTAAATTTATCTACATTTATACGATTTCCAGCTAGATAAACATGTTCATTAAATTCAATTAACCCTTGTGGTGCACCTATTAATCTTAATAAGAATTCAATAGATTTTCTTGTTCCTTTAGATTTAAAAAGATATGCAGTATTAACTAATATTTTTCTGTATAATTCTAAATTAAGTTGGGTTGGTGTTTTATTAGTTGATACTCCAGCAAATTCTTGTTTTCCTCCTCTACTAAATAAAGCGTCCATAAGGTCCACTTGTGCAATTGAGTTAGGTGTTCCCCACCCTAACATTTGTGCTAAATTTTTTAATAATGTATCTGGTACATTATGTATATTATCGTAGGTGACATTTGTCATGTATGCCAACCCATCTATATATTTTTTTACTTCGTCAAAACTTCTACCATAAATTTGTAATACTTTTTCAAATGCTTGGTCTTCAGTGTCAAATTCTTTAAGTGCACCTGTTGTTAAAAATCTAGATATTAAATTAGTTTTATAAGAATCATAAGTTATTGCAATATCATTAAGTGAATTTAAATATGTAGTAAATGAAAACCCATCAATTAAAATATTCCAATTATCTGTTAGGGGCCACGTTATACTTTTAGTAGATTTAATTAATGCTCCAGTATTAGACTCTCTTAACATATCAAATTTCGCTGTATAGAGTGGTATACTTTCTCTATTTAATAAGATTTGTTCAATATCACCTAATTCGTCAAAAGTCTCTTCAGTGTTAAGGGTATTAGGTCGTATTATAAATTCTTTTTGTGTGGAAGTAGATGCACTAGTGGTAGCACTAAATGGATTTCCTTCTACACTTATAACGAGTGAACCACTTACATTAGATGTTGCTGGTGTAATATCCGTAATTTGATATTCGTTGGACCCAATAAATAAACTGTATTTGGCAAATTCTTTAGTAAAATTTCTAATCACATTAACACCATCGGTAGACCCCGTAAAAAATAAATTTCCAATTGTTGTAAATTCTATAGCAAATGGATTTTTAATCTGTAAAACATTAACATTTAATGTTGTTTCTTTATCAAAAGCATCATATAAAATATTAGTTGCGGTTAATCCTGTTAAGAAATCTGCTCTTACTTTTTCGACTGATAAACCTGCTGGAAAGTTTTTAACTATACTTTGAGTTGCAACTTTCATTCTTTCAGCTAAAGACCCATATAATGTAAAATCTGTTATTTTTTGTGGGTCATAGTTAACAAAAGCTCTTAACTGATTGTTTGCAAGTACTTTTGTTTGGTCTGGATTCTGTAGATTAATAGTATCTAAAGTAATAGGTTTAGAAAAATTACCTAAAGAAAAATCCGTATTTTGTTTATCTGTAACAGAAACAGAAATTCCAAAATTTCCTAAGGTGAATTGACTAGAGCCGTCGGTAAATTGATTACCAACTAAACCGTCACTAAAACTATCTAGTCCACTACTAGCGTATATATTATTACCATTTGCCATCTACTATTCTATATTGCTAAATGCTTTACTAAAGTCTATATTATTTCCTTTGTCTTTTCTTACTTCGTATAATGGAGTACCGAATTGGTCTCGTTTTTCATATAATGTATATTGTTTATAAATGTTATTGTCTGCATCATATAGAGTATAAATTCCATCACTCAATGACTTACTTTGATTACCGTATAATGCAATACCTAAACTTTCTACGTCATAATCTACCATTTCAATATCTAAAGTAATTGGATTAAAATAAGTATTAGTTATTATTACATTTTGGTCTGGTTGTCCAATATATGGTAAAGCACTAGGTTTGTTTGTAGGTGCTGATGTCGGTGTTAATGTACAAAATAATAAATTACTACCTCCATTTACATATCTATATCTAATAGCTTTTTGACTACTGTTAGTTAAATTTTGTGTTACTGGTTCACAGAAAAAAGATGAAGTAACTATACGATAGAAGTTTGGTATTTTCGTACCGTCCGAATTTAAGTATTCGACTCTAAAACCAACTAATCCATTATTAACAAACCTATTTCTGAATTGGCTATCCACGTTATTTAAATCGAAGACTAATCCTTTAACGTTAGGTAAAGAAGACAAGACCCCACAATCTGTAATGCTGGTTCTTATTTCTATAGGTTTAATATAAACTGTATAAATTCCTTTTTTATCAAACTCAGATGAGGGTAATTTTAAATTATATAAACCACCCAAAATTTCTACATTTGCATTACCTGAGGTGTTTCCATTATGATAATAAGGTGCTAAGATTGCATTTGCGTCTAAACTTTTTACAACCACACCACTGTTTGCTTCCCTTGTAGGGGTATAAACCATAACAATATCTACGTCTTCTGGTGATACGTCAGCGGGTCTTTTTATTCCATATGCTCCTAATGCCATTTTTTAATTTTTTATTCTTGTTTCTTTATTTTATAATACCCATAAGCGTAATTTACCAAACCTCCCATGGTCTTTATTTCACCTAATCTTTGATTTGGCTCCATAACAGACTGTTTGCCCCTCTCAATAAATATTTCTGATTGTATTTCTGGTGGTTCCGAAACATTCATTAATGCTTCTTCTTTTGTAAGGGGTTCTCTACATAATAAAACAGGGGTTCCATTTAAGAAATTAACCTCGTCTTGGAAGGGTTGAATAACGTATTCACAACTTCCATCATCAATCATTGCTAATGCGTTATAATTCCACGCATTAGGGTCAGTACATCCTTCAGTGGGGTAAGTACAACATGTAAAATCTTGTGGGTGTGGTGATGGCAATACACCACCATATGGACCACCACAATCTTCTGTAGCTAAAGGATTATAGTTTATTGCCTGTGGGTCCATACATCCTGGTCCTGCACCTGCAATATCATAATTACATAAACTTAAATCTGGTACTGATGCTATTTGCATAGTAACATATGTTCCTCCATTGGCAGCAATCCACTCAGCTGTGGTGTTACTAGAAGTACACATAGGTGGTCCTCCCGCTGCAATTGTAGTATAATTAGCTGGGTCAGCACAAGGGTCGTAATTTTGTGCAAAAGGGTCAGGACATCCAAAATCATATGTACACGAACCGTCCATTATGTTCGCATTTGGGTTATAGTTATTTGCTGGTATTCCTGGATAAACATATCCTGGATAAGGAGTTGCCCCTACCGTACTCAGACCTAAACCACCATCATCTATACACCCGTTTATTGGTTCATCATAAAAACACGACCCAGAATCCACATTTGCTAATGGATTATAATTCCATACTAAATAACTCCCATTTCCAAAAATATCTGGATTACCTGGTGCTGCTGGGGTATCATCTAGACATCCAGGTATTTGATATTGACAACAATCTGCCCATCCTGCATTATAAGTTCCTGGACCACCTGGTGGATGGGGGTCACCATTACAATCTTCTAAACACTGTGGACAAAAATTACTTGCTCCCACAGAAGTAGAACTAATATTTGTGGGACTAACACTTCCAACTGTGACACTATAACCAGGATAAAATGGA
>TARA_R110002012_G_scaffold49735_1_pt1 | contig 17550 bp, 20 predicted proteins | sample TARA_R110002012 | Tara Oceans TARA_R110002012 (sample SAMEA4396515) | marine metagenome | biome: Westerlies Biome; feature: [DCM] deep chlorophyll maximum layer (ENVO:01000326); material: water (ENVO:00002006), including particulate matter (ENVO:01000060) such as... | depth 40 m
ACTCAAGTTATTAACAACTCAACAGAAAGTTATTCTCCCGAAGTTAAGAATACGCTTGTTACCTATGGCGATACTATTCTTCATCCTAATGAATCAACTTTTACTGCAAGCGCAATAGACTCTGCGGCAGGAACCACTATAGCAGAAGGTTTTCAAGAAAACTCTTCAGCAAAAGATTTAGTTACTGAAGGTGTTTCTGCTAGAAAAATGACTGCATCGCAGAAGCTTAACGCAAAGCGTATTGCCAAAGGTTTGCCTGAAACTAACACGTTTACTCCTGCGGAAGCTAAGTCTGTTCTTGGCGATAACTTTAGCAAGCTAATACGACCGCCAGAAACTCTTGAAAATGCTTTGTATAAAGCAACAACTAGAAAGAACAAAAAGAAAAAAGATGAGTTTATTTTAAGGTCTGGTAACGGAGATGTTATAACCGAAAGACCTCCTACGAAAACTGAAGCTTTAGCGCAGTTAGATAAAGTTGGCGGAAGACGTAGAAATATTAAGTTTAAAAATATTAATGAAGCTAGAGCTTATGCTAAACAACTTAATGAGAAAGAAAAAATATTTGTACACTCAGATTCTGTGCTTGAAAGCGGCAGTAAAGATGCAAAAATAGAAGTTGTTATTGATGCTTTGAAAAAAAACAATATAACTAACGATATTGGATCTCCTGAAGTTAGAGCTTTAGCCGAAAACTTTACTGGTGTTAAAGCCACAGGTAACAAAAGAATATCAGACATGAATCAGGGTGAGCTAAAGGCTCTGGTTTCAGGTATTAGGTCATTGCCGCGTTTTGATGTGCCAACCAAGATACCCTTGTTTAAACACAACAGGTACACATCTGATCAGTTTGGCGCGGCATTAGAGTTTGTTAAGCAGAATGATAATGACATCACAAACCTTGAGGGAATTGCTCAATCCATAGGGTTGGACTTTAAGCTTGATCCTCAAGCATTAAAAGTCGCAGAAGTGTTAGCTAAAGATTTAAAGGCTCATTTGGAGCCTATTAAAAACATTCCTAAAATTAAACCTGCTGAACCTATACCTAAAGGACAGAATTTATCTGTTTATCAGGAACCTGCGGTTGACGCGGGATCAAATCTTAATATTGACAAGTTAACAACAATACTTAAGAACCGGCTGAAATCTTTTGGTCTTGGAGATGTTGGCCTTAATGTAAGCGATTCATTGCGTAGTGTTTCAAGAAACGCTGAAGGTAATCTTGTCTTTGATGTAGTTGTTCTTAAGGGAAGAGATGAAAAAGGAGAGTTAGCAAAAAATCCAGACGGAACTCCATTGATGAGGGCTGTAAGAGATAATCAAAAAATTAATTCTCCTTCTAAGATAAAAGAAAGAAACAATACGAGGGTTCTTGGATATTACTCACCTAGCATAAACTCTGTATTTTTGGGTATAGATGCGGTGGTTGATTTAAAAAATATGACTCCTGCTCAACAAGAATCTGAGTTTATAAAGATATTAGATCATGAAATGATTCACGGAATGAGACAACTTGACTTATGGACTGAAAAAGAATGGCAGTTACTATCTAGTCTTGCTGACAAAAGAAAAAGCGCCAAAGGCGGAACTTTTTTAGAAAATGCCAAAAAAAATTACAGTGATCAATCTAAAGTTGTACAAATGGAAGAAGCTATTGTTGAGATGACAAGAGAAGCAAGAGCAGATCCAAAGATAATAACTGGAAAGCCAAAAACTTTAATTAACAGAGTGGGTCAATTTTTTACTAAAACAAAAAACGCAATTAATGGATTTGGATTTAACTCTCTTAATGAGATAGTCTTAGGCATTGAGTCTGGTCAAATTGGCTCTAGAAAAAGAGGAGAAGTCCGTACTCTTTTAGAAACTGAAAGATTAACTGGCACTCCATCTTTTAACCCTCAAGGATTATCAAAGCCTGCTATTGCTCAAAGAGATGAAGAGGAGGCTGTTTTAGTACAAGAGGGGCAACGAAAAGGAGATTTTGAGATTAAAGAAACTCCTACTGGGAAAGAGGAGGCAAAAGAATTTTTATCTAAAGGATCTACTCCAAGAGACTCCATACCTGAAATACCTGAAGGTGCTGTTGAAAATGTTGTTAAAGAAAACATTAAAATGGCAAAGAACACGCCAAAGAATCAAGTTCCTGAGTATAGCGTATTAGCAGAGTCGAGATCTCAGTATATTGCTCAAAATCCAGAAAAAGGAGCTAAGTTAAGTCTAGAAGATAACAACTTATATTCAAGAACAAATGAGCCTCAGTACAATCCAAGAGCAGAGGCCGCGCTAAACAATCTTACTAAAAATACAGAAAACGCTCCTGCATCTACCGCATATTTAGATGTTACTAATACAACGCCAATAGGTGAGTTTCTTACTAAACAGAAAGCAAAGTACATTAACAAATGGGCTAGACTTGAAGAAATATATCAGCTTGAAGGATTTAGAGGTGTTCTTGCTGATTCTAGCGCATTAGCGGCCGCTTTGTTTTCAGACAGATCAAAAGGTATAGCATCAGAAGCATTAAAGAGTGGATTTGTATCTTATAAAAATGGTATTACCAAAGTTGAGAAGTTTGTACATAACGGAAAAGAGTACAGAGGTCTTATTGATGTTATGGCTCCTTTGTTTGCAGGAGGTAACAAGTACGGTGTTGATCTGGAAAGATTGGCTCAAGGGTATGCTATTGCAAAAAGATCCGAAAGATTAAAAGCTAAGGGTAAGTCTGTTCCTGCTGATGCAACTAGCTTGGCAGACATTCAATCTGAAGTAGACAAGTACACCGATGAAAACGGAAACTCAATTGTTGACCAATGGTACAAGGCATGGAGAGCATACAATGCTAAAACTGTAAGTTTTCTTATGGACACTGGCGTTCTTGATGCAGAAACGGCTGAAACTTGGATTCAACAATCAGATTATGTTCCTTTTTATCGGCAAGCAGAAGATCCCGATGGTCAAGATAAGATGCCTAAAATATTTTCAGGAATGACTAGCGCATCTACCTTTAAACCTTTGAAGGGAGGAGACACTGCTATTACCGTACCTTTGCTTGATGCAATAACTAGAAACTTAGATGCGGCAATTAGTATGGGCATGAGAAATGTTGCCCAACAAAGAATAGTAAGAGACATGGTTAACCTTGGTTTAGCCAGAGAAGTAAAAGCAGGACAGTCAGGGACAAATGTAATTGCATTTAGAGTTGACGGAAAGAAAAGAGAGTTTTCAATTGACGATCCGTTAATGTATGAATCTATGCAAGCACTTGGCGGCAGTGGAATGGAAAAAGCAGTAACAAGTGTTGTTGGCGCTCCTTCTAAGGTGTTAAGAGAAATGATTACAAGAGATCCCGGCTTTATGATTGTTAACATGATGAGAGATACTTTGTCATCGTATGTTACATCTGGAGCTAACTTTATACCTGTTTATGACACTATAAAAAACGCTCGAAGTGGTGCTGAGACGTTATCAACTTATGGTGTTGTTGGTGGATATGATTTTGGTGGAGATCCTGATAATTTATTTTCAGACTTTCAAAAAGAGTTGGGAAGAAGAGGTCAAGGAGATGGATCAGGAAATCTATTGACAAAACCCTTTGTAAAGCTGTGGGACACTTTGGGTCGAGCAACAACTGCATCTGATGCGGCAACAAGAAAGGCTGTATTTGATGATGTTTTGGCAAGGACTGGCAATGAAGCTGAAGCGGCATTTCAAGCACTTGAAGTTATTAACTTCTCAAGAAGAGGAAATAGCCCCTCTGCTCGCGTAATTACTGCCGCTATACCTTTCTTAAACGCAAGGTTTCAAGGATTAGATGTATTTTATCGTTCTGGCAGAGGTCAGTATAACGCCAACAAAGAACTGTCAAAAAGAAAACAACAACAAATTCTTGTTACAAGAGCATTAACTTTGGCTAGTTTAACTGGACTATACTGGATGTTAACTAGTGACGATGAGCAGTACAAAGAAGCTGATGAGTTTACTAGAGATAACAATTGGCTTATTCCTACTCCTTGGGGTGTGCCAGTAAAAATACCTATTCCTTTTGAAGTTGGATTGTTATTTAAAACAATACCTGAAAAAGCTCTTTCTGTAATGTTTGATAAATCCACTGGAAGAGAAGCCGCACAATCAGCTTTTACTGGATTAACGGGTACTTTGGCAATTAATCCTTTAGGGGCGCAGATAGTAAAGCCTCTTATAGAAGCAGGATTTAATGTTAACTTTTACACAGGGAATCCAATTGTATCAAAATACTTAGAAGGAAACATGCAAGATGCATTTATAGATAGAGCTACTACAAATGAACTAGCAAAAATTGTTGGCGAAATGTTTGATGTAAGCCCTCTTAAAGTTGAGCATGTCATGCGAGGATATACAGGAACAATTGGCACTTATGTCTTGGGTGCGGTGGATGAAGTGATGAGAAGTCCTGCTTTAACTGGCGACAAAGAAATGCAAATGCCTTCACGCCCTGTGACAGAGTTCCCAGTTATTAAAAGATTCTTTGCTAACTCTAAAAATGCAGGAGCAAAAGAAGATTTTTATGAGTTAAATTCTGAAATTAAAAAAATTGTAGGTACGTTAAATAACCTCAAAGAAGAAGGAAGAGTTGATGTTTATCGCAAGTATGTAGAAGGAAGAGAACATCTAATTGGACTTAAAAATAATGTAAATTATGTTGCTAATGCTCTTTCAAAAATACGAAATCAGAGAAATAAGGTTATGCAATCAAGCTTAAGCCCTGATGAAAAACGAGAAATAATTGATCGTCTTCAAGAGGTTGAAAAGAAAGTTCTTAAATCTGTTTCTATATTAAAGCAAAAAGCAAATCTGCCTGTTGTTGATACTCTTTATAGGTAACAAGTTAAATAAAAGAATTTACAGCCGGTAGAATTTGTGGTGGTTGAGAAAATTGACCGCATGAATAGTTACTTTAGGTGACGGTACTTCATAATCTCTTTTTTAAAACTTCACCAAGGGGAGAAGGGAACTGCTCGATGCCACCACTCACCGACCATTACATCACCTAAATTTACTCTACCTCACTTATTTAAATTTGTAAACCATGAGACGAGACCGCAGGAGTAAAGTCAGAAAACCAACGCATGTCGTATACATAGCTGACTTTTGCATTACCCTTCTTGTCGTCAACGCGGCTTTTATACTCATGCCTTTTTGCTATGCCTTTTTCAGCAAGACTCGCAAGACGCTTAACATCAACCCACTTAACCACTTGAATCGTTTCAAACTGAATATCCAGTATTAGCAGAATATTCGGATAGAGCTTCATGTATCGGGTTAGGTCTTTCTCGTTGATTGAGATTGCGTAGGGGTGTGGTATGCCAAACATTCGTTCAGAATAAACCCATTCCGTTGTAATGGTTTTTAAATCTCCACCCACATTAAGCCTGAAATCGTGTGAATACTTATCCGTTTCTTTTTTTGGGTTAATCTTTAAGGCAGTACCTCTAAACTTTCGATTTGCAACAAAGTCTATCTCCTGAGTTTCCCCAAGCCTGCACCACGCTTCCTTGTTCTCATTCTGAATACTCATTTGTTTCATTTACAATCATCCTAGTTCCAAGTCTGTAATTGCCATTGACAGCTAAGGTCTTTATCAAACACTAATAAAAACCTATGCTTTTGACTCCTATCTCTCCACTCACCTTCAAGGTCTTTTATCTTACCTCTACTGTGTTTAATCATTTGAGTCCCAGAAAACAAATCATCTTGCTGTGACTCTATGTAAAAGTCTTTCTTCTTTTCAGAAAGCCCATAGTATTTAAAGTTAGATGCTGAGTAGATGACTCCTTTATGATGATCGTTGTCAGCGTAACTCAAGATTGCTCGCACATACTCCTCTGCTCTTAACATCTTAATAGCTCTTGCCATAAACCATGTCGCCAAGTTGTGTTCTGACTTTTGATGATCTGGGTCTAGAACAAAACGACTAAGCTCCCATAAACCGTCTTGATCATCTCTACTGATGCCAAAGCAAGATTGGCTTAACTCTGGTACAGGAAAGCCTGTAAATATGCATCCTCCAACAATTTTATTGTTATGCACTAACCCAACATTAAAACCACTTTTAAACCCTGCTGATACTTTGGATAAGTAATGATGCTTTCTCATCAGTTCTTCTAAAAGATTCTTTGTAACAATTAATGATGAGTATTCACTCTTCATCCTTGGTTATCCCCATTTTGTCAAGAAGAAATATTCTTAAGCAATCTAGTGCAATTACTATCATCAAAAAATCAAGAAACAAAATGAAGTTACTCATTGCTTTTCCGCAGGAGGTATGTAAAAGTTAAGTTCTGAAGCTGTAAATATTAACATCTCAATAAGAGATGAATACTCAGTAACCCCAACCTCTGAGCTTCTTTTTATTGGTCTTCTTATTTCTCCAAAAGATGTTGTGATATGTTCGCTACCAAATGCCCTGCAAAGTATTTCTTCATGCATTTCGTCATGAGTCATTCCAACAGACTTGGCAAACTCACCGCACCATTTTCTGTAATATCTTTCTTGCATTGGGGTTCTAGACTTCCCAATTGTTTTTATCTCTACCTGTACGCCTCTCTTTGACTTTAAACAAAGATTCATAAGCTCCAAGCTTTTGTTTGGAAAAAGGTTGCAGAGAGGTAGAAGAATATCTACCACTCCGCTGTTCTCTTTTAATTCAAACTTCATTAGAACGGTATATCTTCGTCAAATTCCTCCGCAACAGGTTGCGGTGGTGGAGGTGGTGCAGGAGCAGGTTCAGGGTTGTAAACCTCAGTGCTTAAATACATATATTCAGCACCAGTGTTCTTTGCCACTCTATTCCAAGATGCTACTTGTATCTTGAGCTTAAAGTCTGGAACAGGGTTAGCCTGATTAGCTTTTGCCATACTCAACAACTCTTTTAACTGAGCAGAGGTAATTTCAATATTACCCCTCCAGTCTGGTTGTTTTTCATTTTGCTTTTGATTTGCGAACATTGCCCCTTCGCCTTTTGGATATTGCTTATTCATCATTACCTTCCTTTTTTTCATTAAGTGAATTTCGTATTTCTGTAAATTGATTCTTTAAAGATTCGTAGGCATCTTTATGATTTTCAGTAAGGTGCGCTATTGTCCTTTTGTTAGCTGACCATTGATTTCTAAGGCCTCCCTCTGACTCAGGAAACTTCTTAGCAACCTCTACCATTTTGTCTACCCAAAACTGGGCATCATCATCAGTCCATGAAAGATAAAACTCCTCCTCATCTTTCTTTTTCTTTTCCTCAGTCATCTTGTCTGCAACTTCTTTTGTTACATTGACTGCTTTTTTGTTGGTAGGCTTATGACCTACTGCGGTGTTTTTTGAGCCAGTGGTAGTATTTTTATTACTTTTAACTTGTTCAGAAGAAGCATCATCAAACATATCTTCTGGCTGATTTTGTCCTCTGTATATGTGAAAACCTAAACCAAACATCGCAATAGTTTTTACCAAGCATCTCATCTTGTTATCGCTAATATCCCTAGATGAAGGATTGATAACAACCTTGTTAGAGTAGTTCATGACAGGTAGCCACATCCTTCTAACAAAGCCATGTATTTCAACCTGACAAACTACCGAAACAGATCCATCTGGATAAACTTCGTTATCAAGAAACCCAAAAGTTGCATCTGGATAGTGAGACATAAGTAAATGCCACGCCTCATTCCAAGGTAAGTATGTTAGATTGTTTTTTTCTTTTGCCAGTTCAGCGCAAGAAACACTATTGAGTTTGTTCCATATATGCCCAAACGTAATGTCTGGTTTTTGATCTTTTTTCGTCATGTTGCACTCCTAGTTTTGACTTGAAAATGGATTTTTCTTAAAGCCTTGTAAGGCATTTCTATACTTTAAGCCTGATACCCCAAACTGTTTCTCAAATGCTTTCTCAATGAGTGAAACAACTTCTATCGGCTCAATCTCGTAAAATAACTTAGAGTCCATGTTTGCAATAAAGCCAAACTGACAGCTAACTACAAACTTATCTCCTACCAAGTTAATCTTTAAGTCTGGTATTGATGTAATAGACCAAATCGACACCATCTTTAAATATGTTTCCTTATCATTTCCCATCATGCAGTTTTCTCCCTTGCAAATTGAGGACACCACTTACTTACTTGACACCAGTTTTGAATGCATCTGGTTGCCTCTCCAACTCGAACATCAATGTAGTGATTGTCAGCATCAACAGAGATTGCACTGATGTAATCATCTGCATCTTCTTTTGAATCTAACACCCTGACCGCTCTCTTCCTTCCCTTTTTCATTACCGCGTATGTATCATCTTTCTTCCATGTCTCAGCCTGAGTGCATTCCTCTATAGGATCACCAGTAAGTCTTTGAAACTCAGCGTTTTGATGAAGCTTAACTCTCTCCTCAACATAACGATCCTGATCATCATTACTCCACAAAGGAATGTTTATAACCTGAATAGGTGATTGAGGATAACCCATGTCTTCTGATGCTCGTCTGCGTTGCCAGTCACGGATGATTGCTATTATCCTTAACTCCTTAACAGCAACGGCCTGTGATTTGCGAATCAACCAAGCGTAACAATTTAATTGGTTATGCCATTCTTGCTTGTCGTAAATGACAGACCATACTGACGTAACTTTGTAATCACTTACAATGCGGCCTTTATCTGTAAGCTCCTGCAAATCCACTGCGCCCGAAATAGTCCAGCCCAAAACATCAGCGAACATTCTTTCTTCGCTAATAAGCTTATCTTTGCTTTGAACAGATTTTTCAAACATGTTGTGAACAGACGTACCAAATCTAGACCAAAGAAAATCAACCGCATCCTTTTCAATGCCCTGTTCATTCTCTCTAGCTAGAACAGCTACTTGAGGAGAGTCGATAAGTTGCGTTACCGATCTATTGGACTTTCCCTTCGTGTAATCATCTTGCGTTAAAGCTGAGACTACAACATCTGGAAGGTTGAAGTTATTTGTAATAATCATTTATCTCTGTCTTCCATCCTGAAAACTCTTACGCCCAAACGGAAAGGATCATTTTCTTTTCTTACTGAAAACACCCAGTCCCAAGCTATAGGATTATCAGATTGATCAATGTATCTTTGCACAGCCGCTCTGATTGCCGCTATCTTGCCTTTCTGTTCATCAAGCGTTGTTTCCATGAAAAAGCTTTGACCTACCTTCATGCTAGACATTACTTCCTTCATCTCCGTGGGAAGTAACTGTCCTTTTCCCAACCTTCGGTCTTTCGGTAAAGGTATGTCGTCCTCCACTACCAAGGTCACTGGTTTTAATGTATCTTCTTTTTCGCTCGTCATACTCAATCTCTCCTAACATTTCTGCTTCAATTAAATAGCCACCTATCTTGCTCATCAAAAACCGCCTCGCTCTTCTTCTTTTTTTCGCTCAAGCATAAGATCTCTTCTGCTTCTTTGATTATCAAGGGTCTGCAAAAGAATGCTTAAAAATTGACGATTCTTAAGTTCGTATCCAAGTTTTTCTGATTCAATGCATTTACTGTCATTAAAGCGATCAAGAAGATCTCCATTAATAGTCAGGTTTTTAACATTGTTTTTTTTCTTGTAATACTGCACTCTTTGTTGGCGAGTTAAGTTTTTTAAAGCCTCATTGGGTGGCCGTCCTCTACCTCTTTTAACTTCATCCATAGTAAGCTCCATTCAGTTGGTAAGTTTAAGTAAATAGTATATAGTGGTAGACATCTTAGCAAGAGGAAAGTAGTATGACAACAGTTAATTTTATAGTGCATGGAGAGCCTGCTAGTAAGGCTAACTCAAGACAGTTAGTTACAATAAGGGGAAGGCCTGCTTTTATTAAGAGCAAAAAGGCTAGAGATTATGTTAAACTTTTTGATCAGCAATGCCAGACCTTGCCTGAACTGTTAGAGGGTGATCTGGCTGTAGTGATTAAAATTTACTACTCTTCAAGAAGACCTGACCTCGATGAATCAGTAATACTAGATTGTATGCAAGGAAAGATTTATGGAAACGATAGACAAGTCAAAGAGAAACACATCTTTTGGGCGTTGGACAGGGAATCGCCAAGATCAGATATTATTGTTATGCCGCAGGATGATCGTTCAAGCATTGAAAGATACATACGACAACAATGAAGAAGTAAGTTTTGATGCCGCTAATTATTTTATTTCAGGTGAACACAAACTTGTTTGTGAGCATTTGCAATTAAACCATATAAAAATTAAAGATGATGTCATAGATGCGTTGAGATTGGGGGGCGTAAAAAAACAACGGATGATTAATGACATGATTGAAAGAATAGAGGAATACTTTAAAGAAGATAAAACACTTTGATTGGGTTTTCCAGATGAGGGACAACACTAGGAATATTCTAAGGAACAGGAATATTCCTGATAATTAAGTATATGTTCTAAACAGGAATCTTCCTAAAGGAAGATATTATAATCACATATTTCATTGGAGTGCAAATATGAATGATCATGATCTAGGATATTTTTTCTCAAATATCCATGACAATTGCAGGGTTCAATGCCCTGAATGCTCAGACAAACGAAAAAAGAAAAATGTTAAAACACTCAGCATAACCATAGATGGTTCTGACTGTCTCTATCAATGCCACCATTGCGGTCTATCAGGAAGATACAACAGACCAACTATTCAACCAAAAATTCAACCTCAAAAAGTGAGGGCTATCTCAGTGCCAAACGAATCAAACCAAGAACTTATCAATGAATATTTACTCAGCCGGTCAATCGATCCCTTATCTGTAACAAGTTACCCAGTAGTTTCTGGTAGGAAATTTTTTAACGGGTCAGGTGAAATGGATGCGGTTGGTTTTGTTTATGGAGATAGAGAGGCGGTCAAGTGGAGATCGGTTCAAGGAAAACATTTTACCCAAGATGGTGCGGCAAGAACATTGTGGGGAATTGATCAAGTCAAAGATGATGCAAGTGACATAATATTTGTTGAGGGTGAGAGTGATTTATTGGCTTGCGCTTCATCAGGTTTGTCCAATGTTGTGAGCGTTCCCAATGGCGCACCACAAAAGGTCAGCAATAGGAAGGTCAATCCAGAAGAGGATAATAAGTTTGCTTATGTTTGGACAGCTAGAGATAAGTTAGATAAAGCTGAAAGAATTATCTTAGCAACTGACAATGATGAGGCAGGCGTTGCCCTTAGTGAAGAGTTAGCTAGAAGAATGGGCAGGGCAAAGTGTTGGACGATATCATATCCAGAGGGATGTAAGGATTGCAATGATGTATTAAAACATCATGGTGCTGAGTTTGTTCGCAAGATGATTGATAACGCAAAGCCTGTTCCTTTGGAAGGTGTCTACTCTGCTGAGGATTACATTAGTGACATAGAGCATCTCTATAAAGAAGGGATTGTTGGAGGATCATCAACTGGTCTTGCTAGTGTTGACAGTTTATTTACTGTTGTTCAAGGTCAGTTAAGTATAGTGACTGGAATTCCGGGGTCTGGAAAGAGTGAGTTTATTGATCAAATTATGGTTAACTTGTCAAGAAGAGAGGGATGGAAGTTTGCTGTTGCCTCATTCGAGAATCCACCGCCATTGCACATTGCCAAGCTATCTGAAAAATATGTAGGTAAACCTTTTTTTGAGGGAAGGACTGATCGCATGAGTTCAGAGGAAAAAAGCGATGCGATGAAATGGGTATCAGATCATTTTCTTTTTCTAGAACAAAGGGGCGGTGAGTCAGCAACGATTGACAGTATCTTGGATAGAGCAAAGCAAGCAGTTATGAGACTGGGCGTAAGAGGTCTTGTCATTGATCCGTACAATTACATACAACAAACTAAGGGTGTTGATAACGAGCATCAGGGTATCAATGAGATGTTAACACGCCTTGTTACCTTTGCTAGAGCGCATGATGTTCACATTTGGTTTATCGCTCACCCTGCAAAAATGATTACCAATCAAGATGGAACTACCCCAGTGCCAAAAGGTATGAACATATCTGGATCAGCCGCTTTCTTTGCTAAAGCTGATCTTGGTGTGACCGTTCACCTTGACAAGGATAAGAATGTAGAAATACATTGTTGGAAGTGTAGGTTTAAATGGGTTGGCACGACTGGTACTATTAACCTTGATTATGATATACCTACTGGGCGCTACTCAGATGTAGCTTATGAAGATTTCGAGCCTACAATAGGCAAAGTTAACGACTGGCATGAGACTGACGATGACTGGGATTTCTGATATAAAGGTAAACGAAACAGGCACTAATGAACTGCACAAACGTCATAAGACATCACTTGAGCAGGGAGATGGAGGTTTCTTAAGAGTCAAAGTAACCGATCAGTTATACATTGATCGGTTATTACTTGATAAGAAGATAGAGGTTAGCCATCACATAACTGCTGAGTGGATACTTCATCAGGCAACTAAAGCCAATGTCTATGTAAAAACGCCATCAATGGATGATACTTTTGGTGGTGGATCAGGTGACAAGTACACCAACGGACTTTTAGTTTTTTCAAGAACAATGAATAAAATTAAAAAGAAGTTTGGAGAAGAGGCGGAAAGAATAGTTTTTGACATTGTTGTTAACGACTTGAGAATTACAGATAAATCTAAAATTTCCAAGCTCAAAGAAATTCTTGATTACTTTTCAAAAAGAAAAGCGCATAGAGTATAGTTATAGTTTTTTGCATAAATTTATATTCTTATACTTAACAAATTAAATATTACTAGAAGCGCCGGGCTTCAGCCGGGCTTCATTATTGTTATTAACAGGTTAAGATATGTCTAAAGGATCAAAGCAACGTCCGACTAATAAAATAAATTTTGATGTTTCTTGGGATAGGATTTTTGGTCAAGTCTCTCAGGATGAGAAAAGAAAAGATAAAAAAAAGCCTCACTCCCAAGAAAGGAATGAGGCCTTATCTGTTAGATTGAATTAAATACATCTGTTAATTCTTTTAAGATTACTCTTGCCTCCTCTCTAACTGCCTCCCTAAAACTAACAGCAGTTGATAGGATCATGTGGGCTATCTTCTTGTTGCTTACATCTTTAAATGCATCAACCTTAAACTCTTGTATATGCTCAAGAACCTTATCAGCTTCCCACTCTTCAAAATCATCTCCCCAGTTTGGGAGAGGAACTGTTAGATACTCTGCGCTTGCCCATACAATATCGCTTGTTTTTACTTCTTGATTCATGACTTGCTCCTTCTGTAATAGTTGCATAACAATGAGCTATAGTTGCTAATAAAAAGCTCACATAAAAACACCCCATAAATAACTGTCCGATAAGTTCCATAATTAATCCTCATCTGTTTTTTCTTCCTTAAAGAATTTTCTAATTTTAATCTCACAATTACGATCCCAGAATTGAACTCCTAAAGAGCTTTCTATCTCATTCATAGAGCTAAACTCATGGGTGTAATACAAACAATCATAACCTCCATCATCATCAATTGGCACTTTTTCCATTACTTCAACCTGATAACACGATAATATGTCCCGTTCAGAATCTCTTTCTTTTAACAAGTTAAATACTATTCTTGTATCTCCTTCGCAGTCCTGACAGTAAGCTCTTGTGTATGGAGTTGAAATAGAATTGCCTCTCTCATATTCAAACAGTGTGTTTGAGTAAGGCGCTATGTTTGGAATTTTCCATTCATCGCCATTCCAAATTGGAGATCTGTCCATGCAGACTTTATCACTTCCGCAATAAGCGCAAGACGCGACAATTAATCTGCCGCTCAAACTAACGTCCTTCATGATTCCTCCTTGATACTATCATCTTCAATTTCTTTTAATCTCTTTCGCGTTCGATCAATCATAAAGTCAGCGCCAACCCTAGGAGACTTGTTTTCAATATTACCGTTGTTCTCGTTAAGCTTAATGGTTAGCTCATCAACCTCTTTCTGTTTCAGTTCAATTTGAAATTCAAAGTCAATTTTCTTTGCCCTAAGCTTATCAAGAAGCAGGCCTTGCATTTTTCTCAGGTAATCATCTAGCTGAGATTCACCGACTAACTCAGTTGCAACCATCTGTTCCAGTAGGTACTGAGCTTGATCGGATTTGTTAATACCATACACATTATGCACATGGGTCAGCAAATCTCTCAGCGTACCATGCGCCTTAAAGACCACATTCAGTCCTCTGTTTTCCCACAATTCATCTTCTTTCATTGTTGATTCCTCTCTTCAAAGTAAGTGTTAATAATATATTTCGCCTCAGCACCAATATCATGATGCCTCCTAAGCGCATCCTTCATTGCCTTTTCAAGTGCATCCTTGTCGATATGTTTTTGACCATTTGATACACAATTAATTCCAAACAGATGTCTAGTTGCATCCAAAGTATTAAAGTATTTTTCCATAACCTGCTGTCCTTGTAGTATTTAAGAAGTTAATGATAAGGCCGGATCAAATGGAGCCGACCCTTTTTCATTGTTATGCCGCGAGCGGATCATCGTTCGCAATAATAAAGTCAATGCCTGACTCTCGCAGATTACGCCTGTAATAAGCGCATGGCATTTTGACCAGTACAAGTATCGCGCCAGACTCAGCACATATTCTGCAATCCGTCTTATCCATCTCGCCATCGGTAAAGATCAAGTGAATGTCATGATCAATACCATTCTCCTCAATCCATTGGACGGATGATGCCATGTACGTGCCGCCACCTGTATCGACATTGATATCTCTGTACTCATCACCTGACATGACCTCATCAACTTGGGTGACGTAGTTGCCGCATTGAATGAGCATTGCTCCAGATGAGGGAGATAATGTATCAATAAGGGATGCCGCCTCTGCGGTGATATCATCTACCAGTCCAGTGTATTGCTGTACTGAATAGCTTGTATCCCAAGTAGTAATGATGCGATTGAATGATCCGATTCGACTGGGTGAAATAACGCCAGTGTTGACGTATCGCCTGCGATTGATGCGCGACCAAGTTGACTCGCTCCCTGCTGATACTCTGGTAACTCTATCAGCAAGTTCGGATCTCCAGTCAGTAGATGATGCAATACCACCGTTGCGTCTAGATGCACCAATCAATCCCTCAGCGATCTCAGGTTGATTGTGTTCACCGCGATCCCTGCTTTGCTGAACCTGATCAATGGCACGATCCAATGCATCCTCCATGATGTCAGAGTCTTGCTTCTGAGATGCCTCTTGCTCTTCTGGAGTACCCTCATACTGTGGCACTAAATGAGTGTCTATGCCCTCGCTAGTCGAGTCCTCCATAGGATCAGACGAGTTGTTAGCCTCACTGTCATTGTCGCTAGACTGATCAGAATCATCCTGATCCTTTGATTGCTGATCATCATTGCTAGAGCCATCAGAATGTGAGTCACCATTGCCACCACTGCTACCGCCAGAGTTATTATCTTGATTGTCATTGTTATTGTCCTTTTTAGATTTAGAGGATTGATCATCGTTATCATTAACAAGTCCCATATAGACATCATCAACTAGCTCATCACGGCTAATATCTGAATCAAGAAGTCCATCAGGAATAAACTCAAGATCATGTTTAACCAAGTCAGCATTAATCACATAGTCAGCGGCTTTGTTGAACATCTTAGGACAGTAGCTAATAGTCTTAGATCCAACTTGCCTAAAGAATCCGCGATCAAGGAATGCTTTGCCGCGTTGTGGATGACGTAGCACAATGTGCGCTACCTCATGAGCTAGTAGGAATGCGCGTTGAGAATCACTAGCAAGGCCTCTAAAGAAATCCTTGTTGAGATAGACATATACGCCATCAGTAGCTCCAGTTGGTATTGCATCCGTCCAGATGACCTTGGTGTTAGCAAGGATCGAGTAGTAAACCTGAGCCTTGGCCTGCAATATAATCAAAGCTTTGACATACGGCTTTGAGTTGGCCTGCTCAGGGTGGTCATTGTGAAACAGTTGTTTGGCTTTTAAGTTATTCACATTAAACTCCCAAAGTAATTAAGTCATGATGTTTGGCCAAGAATTGATTGACCAGTGGTTCGTTTGATACCCATCCGTTTTTGCCTGCAACCTTAAGCAATCTAACACCCAAAGATACTTGCAGATCGGTACGCAATCTCAAGATGTACTTGAATGCCTGCCCGACTGTGTCACCATCAATTGCAGATGTGATTGCATTGTTGCCTGCGATCATTTGATGCCCAGTTTGATCTGGCACGAATGCAGACTCAGGGTTGCGCTGAATCTCCCTCTCAGATGGAACCTCGTCACGGATATCCGCATACTTGAAAAGCATGGTGGTTGCACCATGTCCAATATTAGCGGCAACCAATGAGCGTATGGTGCTATTGAGATAGGCATCTTGACCTTTTATTTTAAGGAATGCGGTCAGGTGATCAGATGCGCGAGTCAGTGATCTTGGTGAACAGTACTGCTCATCACTGGAGGGTACAGAGTCAGCAAAGAATCCTTGATCCTCATAGGCCTTAGCACATTCGATGATCAAGGGATGTACGTCATTAGCATACGCCCACTCTGACCAAGAATGTATATCGAACTGAAGCTCAAACATAAGAACCCGATCAAGCAAGTGAGCAAGTAAACGATTAGCTCCAGACTTGTCCTTGGTTCGGTTGCCAGTACCGACAACTATCCATCCAGATGGCAAGGGCCATCCACCAATAGAATGCTCTACTGGATCAAGCGCATCACCTAGAACCTTCTGCATATCAGTGTTGGCCTGCAATAGCTCATCAAGCAATACAACACCATGAGTCTTGCCTGTACGCTCAATAGTGGTGATTAGTGGAGGCTTAGTATTCTGGGTGGTTAGATTGCCTTGATCATCCTTGAATGGCAGTGCAACACCTGCGACTTCTGCCGCATCTCTACTTGCCAGTCTCTCTGTGACAAACCCGATATCATCAGGTAATAACCCCAGTGAATTAGCGTATGTCGTGCGAATAATTGTCTTGCAGAACATAGACTTTCCGCCTCCAGTCATGCCAGTGATCACTAGCGGTTGAATGACCTTCGCGCCATAAATGATTGGCAATGTTTCAGTTAACTCAGCGATTGTTGTGATTTGATGTGTCATGTGTATTCCTCTTAAGAAGTTAAGTTTAATCTAACAAGTCAGCTAACAAGCCACCCGCTAGAGATTGGTTAGTTGAATCAATTTGATCTGGTGTTACAGGTTGAGCCATTGCATCAAGGCCTTTACTCACTGTTTCTGCGGCTTTGAGCGATGTAAGTCGAGCATAGTCACTATCTTTCCATCGATCCACAGACTGACTAGCAATCTCTGCGTCTATCCGATCGGCCATTGCAATGATGCGCGGATCATTATCATAGCCATCAACTAGGTCGCGTAGCATTTTGCTATGCAGTGCTGACAGTGACACCAATGTTTCAGAGAGTCTTTTGCCATCGGTTAGCTGTTTGATGACTACATCCATGTGATCTTTGGCGGCTTTCATGGCCTCAGTTTTGGCTGATTCTAACTGGCTAGTGAGTTGATCATTCGCCTTTGCCGATATCTCATTGGCTAGAGGTACAGGCAATGATCCGAACCTATCCATATCCACTGGGCTGATACACTCAGGATTGGAGATTGATGC
>TARA_R110002012_G_scaffold24469_5_pt1 | contig 17536 bp, 20 predicted proteins | sample TARA_R110002012 | Tara Oceans TARA_R110002012 (sample SAMEA4396515) | marine metagenome | biome: Westerlies Biome; feature: [DCM] deep chlorophyll maximum layer (ENVO:01000326); material: water (ENVO:00002006), including particulate matter (ENVO:01000060) such as... | depth 40 m
CAGAAAGCTATAACGGAAGCAGTAGCTGAAAGCGGGGGTGATCCTTATGGCTTTGATTCTCAATACGGACAAAATATACAAGATCAAATAGATGCAGGAAATACTAATATGACTGCAAGCATAGACCCAAATATTCAAGACACTGCGGGTGTATCTAAATCAATTTATAAAACGCCAACAATAGACGAAATAAAATCTATGGGTGCACAAGTATCAAATGATATGTTAAATGATTATAACTTTAAAATTGAAAGTGTTGCAGGAGACAGACAATTTACTTTTGGCGATAAAGTAAGGTTTATATCTGAAGAAAACTTTAAAAAATTAGGACAAATAGATGATATAGATTTTTTTAAGAATTTTGAAAACAAAGCTCAGCCAAGTTTATTAGAGCGTTTTAAAACAGGAATTAAAGATATACCTGACACTATTACTAAAAAAGCAGGAGAGATAGCTGACGATCCTTTAGGCTATGCATTTAAAGGAACAGAAGAATCTCTTCAAAAACAAATGAATCTTAGAGTTGGGCAGGAACTAGGCATCTCAGAAAAACCAGTATACAATCAACAGTATGTAACTAACGCCGCATATGTTCCTCCTATGAGCAGTTTTGCAAGCCCTCAGTCTCAGTATGGCGCACCAGAAATTATGGATGCTAGAGCCTTTGAACAACAGGTTACATTTAATCCCAACCCCTATGGTTACACAGCATTTCAATACGGAAACTATATGTCTCAATTTGGTCAAACAGCTTAAAAAGGTTTTAAAACTATGGCAACAATAGAAGAAGAATTTCAAAAACACAGGGCAAGCGGCAAGCGCCCAATAGCAGGACAATCTCTGGCTAACGATCCTGAAAATCCTGCACCGTATGAAAAAGCCCCTGAGTTTACTTCAGTTCATAGAGCTTCTGAGTATCTATGGGAATCTTTCATTGAGCCGAAAACTTATGTAAATTTAATGCAAGCTGTAGATGACGGTGTTCCTGTTATGAACCTTGTTCAAGTTGTATTATTTGCTGAGTTTCAAGAAGGTGCGTGGAATCCTGATCTAATGTTAATGCTTGTAGAGCCTGCGGCTTATATGATTATTGCGCTTGCAGAGCGTTTAGAGTTAAATATTGTAATTGACAATGAAGAAGATGATGATGAAATTTTTGGAGTAAATTTTAAAGAAGATAAAATTAAAGAGCTTAAAGGAGCCGCTTCAACTGGAGCAGTTCCCGCAGGTGTGTTAACTCCTGAAATGCAACAACAGATAGAAGAACTTCCTGAAACTTTAGAAGAAACTTCTCAAAGTCTTTTAGCGCCTACAGTAGTAGAAGAAGAGCAATCAAGTAGCCTTATGGCTAGACCAACAGGAGTTTAAAACATGGCTATTAGAGATTTTGGAACATCACTGCTTGCAAATGTTAGACAACGAAAAGACGCTCAAGCAAGAGATGCTCGTAACCGTGCAAAAAAACAACAAAGAAAAGACGCACTTCAGGGGCTTTTATTTAAAGGCGCTATGAGTATGGGCAATGCTATACTTAGAGATAAGTCTAATAAGTTCTTAGAAAGCGAACAGTTTTATAAAGAAAACATTCAGTTTAAAAGGGGTTATGACATAGCTAATGAATACATTACAAATGAAAAATTAGCAAGAAATGATGCGTTAGGCTATGACGCATACTGGACAAACGTAGCGCCTGCGGAACAAGTAGATACCGCAATGGTAGAAAAATATGGAGATATTAAACAATATAACCCTGCTGATTGGAAAGCTAATCGTTCAGAGTTAATGAAAGAAATTGGAATAGCGGCTAGAAAAAATCACGAAGAAGGTCTTGTAAACGCACAGTCTTTTATTAATAAGGCAGGGAGCGGAGGGGCTGAGTTTTATTCTAATTTTGCTAAGGAAGCTAGGCCGACTACAATTACAGGTTTAATTACAAATACTGTTAGGTCTGCAATAGGCGGCAAAGATTTAAATGTAGCTTCAAGAGAAACAACTCGTAAAGGTTATTTAAAGGACGCTGAAGCTTTAATTGCTTACGATAAAGCTTGGGATGCAACAGGAAACAGCCGTGTTTCTAAATTTATAGCTGATAAAACAAAACAACTAAAAGGCAAAGCTCCGGTAACAACTCAAACGTATGTAGACCTTAAAAAAACAGATATATTTAATAATCCATTGCCGCTAACTTTAGTTACTACGTCTAAAGACAGTTTGGGAAATACAACAATTATTTTACCAGATGAAAATTTAGCTATGGATTCAAAAGAGTATAAAAGTTATAGACAGTTTAATACTTATGTGACTGCTCATTCTACTAACGATGCGGCAAGTCAAAGAGTTCAACAAGTCGGCGCACAGGTTTTAGTAAATGAAGGCACAAAAGAAGAACAGAAATTTTTTAACGATGTTGCTGAAAAAGCAGGAGAAAAACTAAGCAGGGCAGACAAAACAAAAGCCATAGCCGCTCGTAACGCTACTACACAAGCAAACCTTGCAGGTTTAAAAATTATTTTTAGAGAGCAGTACGGTATGAATGAAGACGCTAGTAATCGTTCAGCTATTGCAATGTATAAAAATCAAATACAAGACACCATAGCTAGAAAAGAATCAGGAGAACTAGGTGCACAGCCTTACAATAATGCTAAAGTTTTTGGAACTATGATTACAATGGCTCAACAACAACGCATTGCAAGCAACCCTAGAAATTTTAGTAATGCGGCTATTGAGGAAATTGCAGATAGTCCTGCGGCAAAGTTTGCACTATTTGAAGACTATAGAAATTTAACAGATGATGCTATGTTAAAATATGATGAGCTAGTTTCTAAAACAAATAATCCTATTGTTACGGATGTCCATAACCAAATGAAAGGCATAGTAGAAATATCTAAAAAATATCCTAAAATAGCAGAGGTTGGAACTCTTGAAAAATTATACAATGATTCTTCAATAGAGGAGGATGTTAGCTTAACTACTATAAATACAAAGTTAGGAGGTTCGCAAAACAATGAACCTGAAAGTGTTGCATTAGACGCAACGCCCGATTTGTTAAGCTCTATGCCTAGACCTCCTGCACTGCCTAAGTTTTCTTCTAAAAGTGATATAGCAAAACACAAACAACTTTATGGCGGGCAACAAAAAGATTATTTAAAAATTTTAAAGGCTCAAAAAACTTTACAAAATAACACAGCTATGGCAACAAGACAAGGAAAAACTACTAGCTATGGAATAACATCTGCTCAAAAATCTTTAAACAGCTTGTACACTGACTATATGAATAAATACGGAGAAGTGTAGAATGAAGTATACTGGAAGTTTTTCAGACACTCGTGGCACACGCGATACCTCTTCTTTTTATGGTGGGGATTCTACAACCTTAACTCCTTACACAGCCACTAAGTTTAAAGAAGACACTGGCGTTAAAAAAGATTGGTCAGTTGTTCGGGAATACATGGCAGGCAAGGTTCTTGATCCTGCCTCTCTTGATTTAGCGTCTGAAGATGCAGATGTTTTAGAGTCTTTTAGAGACAGTGAATCTCGTTTTGAAAATATGATAGCAAAAGCTATGGTATTAGAAGATGCGCCTCAAGAAATTAAAGACAGCTACAAACGAATACAAGATAAATTTGCTACTATAGATAAAGAAGGTATTGGTGAATGGGCAGAAATGATAAAAGACTACGGCATAGATGCTGTTACTGACCCATTTAATATCGGTTCTGTTTGGTTTGCGGCACAAACAGGCGGCGTAGGCGCTCCTGCGGCACTAGCGGCTAGAGAAACTGCAAAGGCAGGAGCAAAAACAGCAATTAAAAAGGCTTTAACTGGCCCCTCTGCTGTGTCTCGTTTACCATCTAAAGGCTTGTCAACTACAGTGCGCGAAGTTCCTTCTCAAGAAACAACTTTACGTAGTCTTAGAGCATTGATGGATAAGAACCCAAAAAAATCTATAGCGGCTATCGGTGCTATACAAGGAACAGTAGACGATGTATCTCGTCAAAATTTAGCTATAACTGTAGGCTCTCAAGAAGATTTTAATCCTCTTCAAACAGTAGCTACAGCAGGAATTTCAGCAGGCTTAAATGTTGGAATGACTGTTGGTATTAACAAGCTAACCCAGAAATTTAAAGCTGACTCTGACATGGATGAGTTTACACCTGAAAGGGGCGCTGAGCTTTTTGACGAGGGCGTTGAAGGCGAGTGGATTCCTGCCTCTGGAGCAGGGGTATTAAGTGACTTAGATCGTTTAATTTCTGGGCCTTCTGGAAGCTATAAAGATATAACACCTGACGAAGAGCTTCTAAAAAAGTATGCGGCTGATTTAGGGGGCGGTGCTAAGACTGTAGAAGAAGTACAGGCTATTATTATGGCGGCGGCTAAAACAGAAACAACAGCAGGAGCCATAAAAAATAAAATAAAGAAAGACTTGTACGCTCACGCTACGCACAATACTAGCCGATGGTTAGGGAAAGCTTCAGGAGTTTTAAGTCCTTTTGCAAAAGTATCTAAAACAGCTAAGCTCCTTCAAGAAAAATTCTCTCACGAAATGGGAATAGATTGGAAGGTTAATGATCGTTTAGTCGGTAAAGATTTTTTTGAAACTCAGCGCGAAATTCAAGGTCGTTTCTTTGAAGACTACAGAGCCATTGTCGAGCCTTTAACTACTAGTAAATTTTTAAGGCGTAACGAAGACAATGCTAAACTAGCTGATGAAGTTAATGATGCTTTAATGTTAGCTGTGCGTGGTCAAAAAGCAACAAGCAAAAGTAATGGCCTTTCTCCTGAAATAAACATAGAAATTAACAAAGCTTCAGTAGGCGTTAAAAAACTATATCAGTCGATGGGGGCTGAGCTTAAAGAAGCAGGACTTATTGAAAACGAAGTGGCTGATTACATTCCGCGTTCTTGGAATCGTAAAGCTATCTTAGAAAACAAAGAAGGCTTAGCTAAATTATTTGAAGATCAGGACGTTGTATCTAAAGGCAAAGGAATGGAAGCAGTTGAAGACATGTTAAGAATTGACAGTCAATTAGATGGCGGTGGTTCTGGCGGTTTCTTTTTCTCAGCTAAGCGATCTTTTGATAACATTAAAAGAGATGCAGATTTTCAAGAGTTTTTAGACACTGACGTTAGAGCAACTATGAACCTTTATACTTTCCAAGCCGCTAAAGGTTTGGCAAAGGTTAGAACTTTGGGTGTGCGGAACGAAAAAGAATTTAAAGACTTTTATATAAATCAAATTCGTAAAGAAATGTCTGAGGCAGGAGAAACATTTACTGCTAAAGACGCTGAAAGAATTACACGAGTATACCGTACTACCACTTCTGAAAACTTAAACAGGTTTGGCAAGTACGCTCAAGGCGCAGTAGATGGCTACGGTTTAGTAAACAGAGTAGCTTACTTAGGTCTTGCAACGGTATCTAGTTTAACAGAAGTCTTCTTAAACTTTAGTAAGGCCGGATTTAAAAATAGCTTTAAAGGCTTGTCAGAAGCTATGGAGCTTTCGTACAAAGGCGCTACAGGAAACATGCAATCTAAACTAATGTCTCAGCACAATATGACAGCCGCAGAAGCACGAGCGGAAATGCGTAAGTTTAGCTTGGGCATGGATATGGGATTGACTCAGCTAGAAAACCGTTTAGGCGGCGATGACTTGCAAACCAAATGGATGCAGAAAGCAAGTAGTGGTTTTTTTAAAATGACCTTGCTTGAAGATTGGACAAAGTTTGTACAGACAAGTTCATTTATGAGCGGTAAGAATTTAATTGAAGAAAACATTCAAGCCCTTGTAGCCCACGGAGCTAAGCCGCTAGGTAAGAGGCAGAACACTTTAATAGGTGAGTTAGCTGAGTTAGATATAGATTATAAAGATGCAATGAAGTGGTACAAGCGTGGAGCTAAAAGGAATGACGAGTTTTACGACAAGAAGTTCCTGTCAGGGGCGGCACGCTATGCTAACTCTGTAATTTTACAGCCTTCTGGAATGTCTAACTTAAAGCCGTTATTGTTTAGTAACCCTAAAACCTCTATAGCTTTTCAGTTGATGGGTTACCCTGCGGCATTTACAAACACGGTACTTAAAGGAAGCGTTAAGCAACTTACAAAAGATGTTAAAAGCGGTGACCCGCGCAACGTAGGTAAGGTCGCAGTGACTGCTTTATCAATGGTTCAGGTAGCTCGTATCATGAATGATTGGAGATCGGACGGTAAGTCAGAAAAAGACGGGGCGGTCAGCGCAAACTTTCAAGCTGTAAAACGTGTAGGTGGTTTAGGCATTTTAGCAGATAACATTACTAAAGGTTATGATGCTACTAAATATAGTGGTTCTGTTCTAGGTTATGGTACGATGCCTTTTGGCCCAGTGGCTACAGATATTTTAAGCGCAACTAGACGAGGAATTACACCTACACTGGCTAGAAAAATTCCTGCCGCCTTATCACCAGTACAGAGAATACTAGGAATTGTAGACGAAGACGAAGCAGAAAAGTTTAAGGCCGATATGGATCAGTTTATATACGAAGCTGATAGAAATATATCAGACTTTGAACAAGGCTTTATCCCAGAGTTTGAAACTACTTCATCTTTAGCGCCATATGCAACAGGCGGCATAGTTGAAGATGTTCCTAACGTACCTACTGAGCCTGATGAAAGAATTGACAAGCTTACAGGGTTGCCATATAACGCACAAGCAGGCGAAGCTTATACAGACATGGAAGACCGTGCTAAGTTTTCTATGGGTGGTAAAGTTAACTTAGTTAATGAGCCTTCTTTAAGAGAAGAAGAAGACGTTAAGTTTATTGAAAACAAACAAATGGAAATAGACCCTGATGGCGCTGTTCAATATCAAATTGAAGACAACCTTTTAGATTTATCGCTAGACGATACCCCTACTAAAAGTTCGTCTGATATTTTTTCCACTATGTCAAAAGCTATGAGTTCTGCAAAAGTTGCAGTGTTGAAACAACTTGGTTACTCTCCTTCTAATATAGACGAAGTAGTTGCTAAACTTCCTAAAACTGAACCACAGTATGAAGAGGCAGTTATCCGCAATGCGCTTTCTAAACAATCTGTAAGTAATCTAAGCGAAACGCCAGTTTCTACAGATGGAACACTTGTTAAAATATGGAGTTCTGTTTATCAAACTACAAACAACCCTAAAAAAGAAACTAAATTTTTAAGCAATCAATTAAATCCTCTTGTCTCTGGAGTAGAAGAAGCTTTAGAAAAAGGACTAGAAGTTTTTAAAGGCGATAAAGGAATTAATAATCAAGTTAAATTAAAACAACTTTTAATTGCTACAGCAAAACACGAAAGTTTAGGTGGTAAATTATTAGAGCAGGGTGGTGGTGGCCCTGCAAGAGGTGCTTGGCAAGTAGAACCAGAAACAGCTATAGATATTATTAAAACTTCAGGGCTGATAGGGAAAAAAGCAGAAGCTGTTATGGGAAAAACAAAAAAACAAATATTAAACATGGATGAAAAAGAAATTAACGTCTTTCTTAAAGATCATAATGTAAATGCTGTTTTTGCAATAGCTAAATATTTACAGGGCGCAGACGCAAAAAATAAATTATCTTTGTTATCTGGTAACTAAATGGGCTTTCCTTTTGAAATAATAACTATGCTTGGCTCCACAGTTCTTGGTGGGGTTATGAGTGTGTGGGCAGAAAGTCGCAAGGCAAAACAAGAGCAACAAAAGCTTCTTATAACTCGCGGTGAGTTTGAAATGAAAGCTATAAAAGCCGCAAGGAATGTAAAAGATAAAGGCTTTCAATGGACTCGCAGAATTATCGCGCTGTCCTCAGTGTTTGCTATTGTAATACTGCCAAAGCTTGTAGCCGTATATTATCCTGATGTAGATGTTACGGTAGGCTACACAAATTTTCAGCCCGGATTTTTATTTCTTACTGAAGGTAGGGAAATCTTTGAATGGATAACTTTCCAAGGTTTAGTAATAACACAGCTAGATACCAACTTAGTTTCAGCAATTATAGGCATGTACTTTGGCGGTAGCTTGGTGAGTAAAAAATAATGAATCCATCAACAACTATGGACATGGTAGAAACAATAGGAATACCTGCGGCGTTTGCTGTAGGACTAGGATACCTTGTATGGAAACTGTTTCAACATTTAATAGCAGACGTACATAAAAAACTAGACACACAACACGGCATGATAGTTGCATTAATAGACAGAGTAAGACAAATGGATAACGACATGATAAGAATAGACTCTATGGTAAGAACTGCTATGGGGATTCAAGTAGACGTAGATAGGATAGCAAGATCAGATGGCAAAAAAGATCAGAGGGAAGATTAAATTGAAATTAAAACCTACATTTAGAAGTCACAAAACATTACGAAACTGTTGGTTTTGTTTGATGTTTTGGTGTTTTTTTGTAGTGCTGTGGTCAGGACACACGTTAGCTGACCAACTAACACACGCTTTCAAAAGCCCTAGCTTTAATGGCGTTAATACTTCAAGCCACTACTTGACTATTGAGAACCAAGAGTTTAACAGAAAACAAGACATCGCCGAAGAACTAAAAGCCTATCAAGAAGAACTAAAGCGCGAGGCAGAGAACACAACCCTTGCTCGTTTTATACGTAACCTAGAGTCACGCATTTATGCGGAGCTTAGCCGCCAACTAGTAAACAATCTATTCGGAGATACCGCAAGTACTGAAGGTATCATAGAACTTGAAGGCAACATTATCGAATACTTTACAGATGGCGTTTTTATAACCCTAATAATAACGGACTCAAATGGAAATACGACAGAAATTACTTTGCCCGTTGGTACTTTTACTTTCTAGCTGTTCAATATTTGATCAGTTTGAAGATACTTATGACCAACGGTTTAGTGCTAATGATGTAGTTAAAATTAGTCAACTACAATCCAAAGACTTAGTAAGTGTAAAAGCACCTACAGTACGTCCTGTGGTTGCAGTGTACCCTAGTTCTTTTACAGACCAGACAGGACAAAGAAAAAGCAACAGTTCTTTTGCGTTGTTTTCTACGGCTGTTACGCAACAACCTAGCGCGTTGCTAATCAGGGCTTTGAAACACGCAAGCAATGGCGAGTTCTTTAGAGTTGTAGAACGCGTAGGCTTAGACAATCTAACAAAAGAAAGACAACTGATTCGATCAGCCAGAGAACAGCTTGCTGACAATCAAGAATCTAAAAGTGTACCGCCTCTGTTATTTGCGGGGGTGTTGTTAGAAGGAGCAGTAATTGCTTACGATACAAATCTAGCTACTGGTGGTGTGGGAGCTAGGTATTTAGGAATAGGTAAAAGCGCACAGTATCGGAAGGACAACATCACAGTATCTTTAAGGCTAGTGTCTGTCGCTACAGGCGAGATACTTATAGAAGTAATGAGCCAGAAAACAGTGTTCAGCTATGGACAATCAGAAGATGTTTTCAGGTTTACCGAAATGGGAACAGAGCTTGTTGAAGTTGAATTAGGCAATGCCAGTAATGAGTCGGCAACTATAGCCCTAATGAAAGCTATCGAAGGTGCTGTCCTAGAATTAATTAATATAGGCTACTCAAAGGAGTTCTGGAAACATGAAGAAACTATTAAGCCTGATTGTGATGATGAGTGTCTCTCCGCTATACGCGGCTGATAACGAAATATTTATTACTCAAAGTGGCGCAACAGCAAACATAGATATAGAACAGCTAGGATCAGGTAACATTATAGGCGGTCTTAACTCTACGGCAGGAAATTTGACAACTCTTGATCTTGATGGCTCTAGCATGACGCTAGATATAAATATGATTGGAAGTACTAACAAGTTTTTAGGCGATATATGGGCTGATAGCTTCACAGGTGATTATAACTTTACAGGCTCAACAAACTCCTTCACCATCCAAGTAGACCCCACTAATACCTATGGCGCAGACAGTTCCGATCACCAAGTCGATGTGACAGGGACAGGTAACACCTTTACGTTGAATCAAGGCACTACGGCTCTAGCGGCTACTTTAAACCTAGATTGGCTTATTCAAGGTAGCAACAACACCATCACATCTAACATTAATATTGATGGTGCAACAAACTACGTAGACATTGACGGCTCTGATAACACCCTCACCTACACAGGAACAGGAACTACATCGTCAGCGCAGGGCTACTTCTATCTTGACCACACAGGTGGAAGCCGAACCTTTAATGTTCAGCAACTGAGTACACTGGATAATGATTGGATTAAAATACTTTCTACTGGCTCTAATGGTACTGTGTGTATCATTCAAAACGACCAAGGCACAAGCGTCGGCTGTTGAGATTGGTGGAGTATCTGAAGTATCTGGATACGCACAAATAAAAAGAGAAGAAGCGCCGTTTGCCGCTGACTTAAAGTTTTCAGTACAGACAAACGATAAAGCCGTGACCGCTAATGGTCGCATGGCAATTAAGTTTTTAGATGACTCAACGGTTAAGCTGACTGAACACAGCCAATTGACTATAGATAAGTATATCTATGACCCCGATCCCAACAAGTCTAAGATGGCTTTGACGTTTGGATTAGGGACTGCAAGATTTATAAGCGGAAAGTTAAACAAAAGAAATATATCTTTAAAGACTCCAACGGCTGACATAGCAATTCGCGGCACAGATTTTACAGCCACCGTAGATGAGTTGGGCCGCAGTCTTATTATACTTCTTCCTGACCAGTATGGTGTATCGAGTGGCGAGATAGAAGTGATTACCGCTATGGGTACGGTGTTGTTGAATAAGCCTTACCAAGCTACAACGGTTTCGGTGTTTGAGTCAGCCCCTTCAAAGCCTGTTATACTAGACCTGACTTTAGATTTTATTGACAACATGCTGATTGTTGCACCGCCCAAAGAAGATAAGACTGTTGTTGAAGAAAGAGTTACAAAGTCTGCAAACATCCTAGATTTTAATGAATTAGATATTGATTACTTGGATGAAGACTTTTTAAAGGACGACAGCTTAGAGTTTACAGAGTTAGATATAAATTATTTAGATGTTAATTACTTAGAAGACTTGCTAAACATACTAGACTCTTTAGCTATTTCAGAAGAAGAAGATCAGCTTGCACAGGTTTCGGGCGTAACAGTATCAGGCACTAAGCTAGGGTCAGACGCAGAGACTCAAATAACCACCTTGATTACAGGGCAAGTGTTAAGCTTAATAAGAAACGTAAGCGAGTCAGTTAGACTAGACTTAGACATCAGCAACGGATACACAGTAATTTTAATACAAGACGGAGTATCTAATACTGTCAAGATTAATGGCGGTGATTCTGTAATAAGGATTACTCAGGAAGGATGATAAGCAACTATAGAAGGTATATAAGAATTAAGTATGGCTTCCCGCTAACACGTAGGGGTTTGTTTATAGATGTGCTTGCATAATAGAAAGGATACAATATAAAAAAGATAATTATAGGGCTTGTAGTTTCAGTGTTGTTTGCGGCTTTAGTATATCAGCCAACACTACTTGAAGTTATAAAGCTAAGAACTTTTGATGCATTTGTTAAGACTGAAGAGCCTACAGATAATATAGTACTGCTCAACTTAACAGAAGAAGACATTCACAACGAGGGCGGTTGGCCTTTTCCGCGTGAACGCTTAGCTCAAATACACGTAGACCTATTGAATGCGGGGGCTGTGTCAGTGTCTTGGGTTGCAGTATTTAGTGAGCCAGACAGGTTTGGAGGCGATGGAATCTTTGCAAGAGCATTGTCGTATTATCCCTCAGTGATTGCTATGTTTGAGACTGACGGCTACAAAGAAGTACCGCTCACCGAAGGCACAGTAATATTAGGCGATGATGTTGGCGGCATAAAGGCACAGGGCGTTACACAGAACATAAAGCCTTTAAGAAATGTAGCACTTCAAGGAATAGTATCAGCGCCAGTAGACGTAGACAACTTGGTCAGACGAATGCCCTTGTTGATGCGAAGCCCTGAAGGTTGGATGGCAAGCTTTGGCACTCAACTCTTAAAGGCCGCGACAGAAACCAACACCTATGTCATCAAAACAAACAGTGAAGGCATTCAAGAAATAAGAGTAAAGCAACTCAACCCAATACCAACGGACAGTGACGGAAGGGTGTGGGTTAACTGGGTAGAAACGGACAGCACCTCTTTACAGGCTATGGACGTAGAAGGCAAGATGGTTATCGTAGGCACGACAGCCAAGGGAATACTACCACAAGTTGCAACACCTGTTGGGCTGTTGTATCCGCACCAGATACAGGCGGCTTTAGTAGAGACAACGCTACACGCATCTAACAAAGCTATGCCCATGATTCCGCAGGCATCCTTGTTTTTTGAATTAATCTTCTTTGTGTTGGGTGTTCTTTATGTTGTTTTAGTTTTAAACTACTGCGGCATATACTTGGGGGCGGTGTTATCGGGAGGAATAATGTTAGGTACTTCAGCGTTTGGGGTGTATCTAATACGACACGGAATACTTTTAGATGTTACATGGACTTTAATTTCTGAGTTTGTTGTAGCAAGCACAATGTTCTATCTGAACTACAAAGAACAATACAAGCTACGGCAACAGATCAAGAAGCAGTTTGAACACTATCTAGACCCGCGACAGGTTAAGAAACTTCAAGACAATCCAGAGATTTTAAAGCTTGGCGGCGAGAAGAAGTACTGCACGTTTTTGTTTACAGATGTCAGAGGCTTTACAGCCCTATCAGAAAGCGTAAGCCCAGAAGAAGTGACTTACATAATGAATAAAGCCCTTACAGCCCAACAATCAGCAGTGGCTGAATACGGTGGCATGGTAGACAAGTACATTGGTGATGCAATGATGGCAATCTTTGGAGCGCCTTTTGACTTAGAAAATCACGAAGACAAAGCCATTGAGTGTGCTGAGTTAATACAAGTAAACATGGCAGAGTTAAATGTTGAGTTCCATAGCAGAGGCTTGCCGCCTATACAGATTGGAATAGGAATCAATAGTGGTGAGGCTATCATTGGAAACATGGGATCAGATCAACGCTTTGATTACACAGCTATAGGGGATGCTGTGAACGTAGCGGCTCGTTTAGAATCAGGAACTAAGGCGGCAGGAGTAGATGTGTTGATAGGTTTCAGCACTAGGAAAGGCTCTAGTATTAAGTTAAAGCCACTATCGCCCATTGAAGCTAAAGGAAAAGCCCAGAAGCTGAAAGTATACACAATGGAGGGATAAATAATGGCAACAAAGAAAAAGTCTACGGTAAACAAAGCAGGCAATTACACCAAGCCTACAATGCGTAAGAACTTATTTAATAAAATTAAAGCGGGAAGTAAGGGCGGTAAAGCAGGACAGTGGTCAGCACGAAAGGCTCAAATGCTTGCTAAAGAATACAAAGCTAAAGGAGGCGGGTACAAATGAAAGTTAAAGCACCTAAAGGTCATCACTGGATGAAGCAGAAAGACGGCTCAATGAATCTAATGAAGCACACTGGCAAGTTTGTTAAGCACAAGGGCGCTTCACTTGAAGCTAATTTTAAAGTACAAAAGGTTCATAAAAAATAATGGCACTTAAAAAATCTCAAAAGTCTTTAAAGAAATGGACAAAGCAAAAGTGGACTACACCTTCTGGAAAACCTAGCGGTAAAACTGGCGAAGTATACGCGCCTGCTAAGGCTATAAAGAAACTCAAATCAACTGCGGCAGGCCGAAAGAAACTTGCGGCGGCTAATAAAAAGAAAAGAGAAGCTACAGCTAAAGGCAAACAACACGCTAAGCATGGACTACATAAAGGAAAGAAACGATGAAGAAAAAAGATTCAAGGCTAGAAAGAGCAGGAGTTAGTGGATACAATAAACCGAAACGTACCCCCAAGCACAGTAAGAAAAGCCATGTTGTCGTGGCAAAAGAAGGTGACAAAATCAAGACGATTAGGTTTGGAGAACAGGGGGCAAGCACCGCAGGAAAACCCAAGGCGGGTGAATCTGACCGCATGAAAAAGAAACGAGCCTCTTTCAAAGCTCGTCATGCTAAGAACATTAAGAAGGGTAAAATGTCTGCGGCCTATTGGGCTAACAAAGTTAAGTGGTAGTATGATTAAGGGCGCTGAGTTCATCCTCTAAAAAAGAATGAAGCGCCTCTAGTTTTGGTTTCGTAAGTTGTACAATGTTTCTCATAGTTAACAACTCGTCACCGCTAAAGACCTTATTTAAATCACCTTCAGGGATGCCGGACATTTCTGTCACGACAACCCCTTCACAGTTAATAAGAATTTTAAACCCTAAGACATTGGCTTCCTTGCCTTTCTTAAACAATTTCACAAGCACCGCCCACACACGCCAACTCTTGTGAGCCTGTTGTGTTATCTTCTTGTTCAAAGTTTTCAAGGTCATTCCAGTTAATATCTTTTGGCATAGCTTTCACTAACTCCTTATATTGATTTGCGTCTATCTCTTCATAGGGGGCTTGCTGATATACGTGATCGCTGTACGGCAACAAGCTAATCCCGCTACACAAATCAAAGTTTTCCCATATCCATTGAGATACCTGCAAGAACTCATCGTCTGTGTAATAAACGGTTATGCTTGGTTTATGTTCGCACCAATGATTCTGATACGCTTTCCACAACGCTAACTGTTCCATAGCCCCTACTTGTTTAACTGTTGTACTAGTCTTAGGAGACTTCACAGGGAAACTAAACACAAGGGATGCAGGACTCATTACATCTTGTTCGACAGGGAATCCCGCTGTTGACATGTATTGCGCGAGGGGGTCTTTCGCATCTGAGCGTACTCGTCTAATGTAATGCTTAGAAAAACGAGGATGAATGCCACTGGCACTATCAACAAGCTGAGACACCGTGCCACTAGGCTTAACGCAAGTAATAGCCGCTGATTGATTAATTCCCAACTTCTTTGCCCAAGCTTTATTAGTTTTAACCGCAACACCCTTCATCTCCTCTAGCCATTCAGAAAGCTTGTCAGTAGACGAGCCTAGCACCTTATGATCCATAATCCCTGTAAGACTCACACCCAACAAAGCCTCTTCTTCTGTATTGCGTTGCCACACTTTACGCAAGTATCGGAAGTCTGTAAGCGTAGCCTGTAATGTTCCGATCATCGCGGCTACTTCTATTTTAGATTTCAAAGTCTCTAAAGTATCTTCAGACCTGACAACCACCTCAGACAAATTACAGAACTGATTACTGCGTAGGATAATCTCAGAGCAAGGGTTAGTACCAAAGTCCTGCTCAGCATCCCTACGTCCGTTCTTGCTTGCAACTTTCTGTGCCGCTATGCGACTGAAGATTCCGCGCTCACCCGCCTTAGACTCATACATGTTCTGCATCTCAGACAGGAAGGACTCAAAGTCAGGCTTCTCTGTGTACGCTACGCTGTTGTTAGCAAGTCTACGGTGTCCCTCGTTTCTCCACCAATCTCCTGACTTAGCTTTAGCCATACGTGGATCGGATAGATTAGATAAACTTATTAGTGCTGAACGCCTTACACCACCAACAACAACGATGTCTGCTATCTTACAGACAACATCATGACACTCAATAGAGGTTAACTTACGGCCTGCGGCTTTTGAGAAAACACCAACACAAAAATTAAATAAATCTACTAGGGGTTCTGGGCCAGATGCGCGTCCACCAAAGGTTTTAAGTCTTGCGCCTGCGGGGCGTACATTGTGCATATCCCACTTAGGAATCTTTCCTGCGTATAGCATAGCAATCAACTCGCGGAACGCAGAAGCCCAACCAATCTTGCTGTCACTAACGACAATAACGCTGTCAGTAGCATGGAATGTTTCTGCAATCTCAGGTAGTTTGTTTATGAAGTTACGCTCAACGCTAAACCCTACACCAGTGCCGCACATAAGAACATACATCAACTCATCAAAGGATCGCGGTGAATCTATGTGCAGATAACTACAGTTAAACCCTGCAACATTATCTTTGTCGAGTGCTTCCCCTGCTGTCATCATGCATCTCATGCTAGGCATGACTTCTAGGTTGTATATTGCATCGTATAATTTCTGTCCTTCAGATACTGTAATCTGTTCACGATCTCTCCAGAACTGTACGTAGCGATACACTGTCTCTGCCCATGTCTCTCTTCGATTATGTTCAGGTATCCAACGTGCGTAGCGTGACTTGTGTATAAATTCTTGGTACTGATCCATTAACTATTCTCCTGATCCGTTACATTTAAGGCAAACTTCTGTCCCGACATGGGGAGCATCATCGTAAAACTTAAAATCTTTTAGTCCTGATCCGCTACAGGTTTCACAGGCTTCTTTCATATCTCCGTTATCGTCAAACATACCCCAACGTATACCATATTTATCATCCATTAACTATTCTCCTTTGTGACAATTGTTGTTAGTTTATTTAAGTACCACGTAGCCTTATTTAAGTCCTCTACTTGCTTGCCTTTATAGTCGTAGCGCCAAAGGTATTTCATACAGTTGCCCTTGAGATACCCCTTGAAAGCTACGCTAGACATTGACTCTTCAATAGCTTCAATGCATTCAATGTTACCAGTGTTGTAGTGCTTTGGATTGTTGACAACATCTTCACTTAGTGTATGTGCTTCTTTCATAGCCATATCAACGTAAGGCTTGTACGGCTCAAGTGCAGGATGTTCTTTAGCTACTCTATTCCAATCTGCGGGTGTTGCATCATTTAATCTTTTCATGTGCTATCTCTTCGTATAAGTTAATTTTAGGTTCTTTGCGCTTAGTATCTTTTAATTTAGAAGAAGAACTAATCTTCTTGAACTTCTTCTTTCTTAAAAACCTATCGCGCCTCTCGTCTTTTCTATTGAAGTCAGTCAAAACTCTCCCTCTTCTTGGGGTTAATCCAACTATCAGGGATGGTGTCTTCGCTAAACCACCTGAAGTTGTTAGCACTTGCCCACTCACCGTGGCTTCTTTTAGTGCCGTCTTTTCTACGTTTGGCTTGCGGCATTGGCGCACTTGGATTCGCAAACAGAAACACTAACTCTGTATCTTCGGGAAGTGTCTTACTAATCCAGATGTACTTGCTAAACTCTGCGTAGTCCCAGAACCTACCCTTAGCTTCAAGCAGAATCTTCTTGCCCTCAACCTCGCGAATAAAGTCTGGATGATAGTTATGCTCAACGGTGTAAGGAACTTTGTCGGTGTGAAAACTCCAACCATCAAGGATGCCTGAATGTAGTTCATACTCCCAGTTAGAGTCATAACCTTTAACAAGATTCTTTTCTACAGGGCGCTTGACTCGTTGTTTGCGGTAGCCCTTCTTAATCTTATTCAATGGAGGACAGCCTCCCTGCGCTCTAGTTCTGCATCTATCAAGAGCCGCAAGTCTTCTAGAAACTCGTTGTCTATATCTGTAATAGAGTTATCACTGTTGAATAAGAAACTTCCTGTAGCTATGATCATTTCTTCAATGTTCATTTTACTTCTCCTATTGTGATAGTTTCTATTACGCGGTGGGGGTTTGATTTAATAATCTTAGTTATCTTGTTACAGACCCACTTAGGATGATAGGCGTTAAGGTGCATAGTTCTTTGCGCCATGTAGTGAGTCTGCTCAGGCATAAAGTT
>TARA_R110002012_G_scaffold108345_1_pt1 | contig 17535 bp, 9 predicted proteins | sample TARA_R110002012 | Tara Oceans TARA_R110002012 (sample SAMEA4396515) | marine metagenome | biome: Westerlies Biome; feature: [DCM] deep chlorophyll maximum layer (ENVO:01000326); material: water (ENVO:00002006), including particulate matter (ENVO:01000060) such as... | depth 40 m
AGGCTGGTACATAGCTGACGCGCAGGCATATCTAGATAGCTTATAATTATGGCAAGTGCAGCATGGACACGGAAGGAGGGTAAGAACCCGTCAGGAGGACTAAACCGAAAGGGCATTGCTTCTTATCGTAAAGCCAACCCCGGCAGTAAGTTGTCTATGGCTGTTACAGAAAAGAATCCTACAGGTAAGAAGAAGTCCAGACGTAAGTCATTCTGCTCTCGTATGTGTGGGATGAAAGCAAAAAGAACAGGGTCCAAAGGTAAGAGAGATCCGAACTCAAGAATTAACAAAGCACTACGCAAGTGGAGATGTAGATGCTAACAACAGACAACAATCATGGGAACAATTAAAACAAAACTATCTCTGATGTCACAGGGCTCCGCTACTACAACAGCTAGCGGATTTAGTGTATCTATATCTGACTCACTCTCTATCGAGACGCCGTTGGTAAACCTAGCGTCAGGTAGTGTCACAAATAGTGGTGCAACTACAATCATATCAAACTCAGTAAGCGATACAACATACTTGTATCTAAAGTTTGTTTCATCTGCTTCTGCTGCTGATGTACTAGTAGTAGCCACAGTAGCAGGAACACAGAACGTAATGGATCTTACTGTGGGAGAAGCAGTCTTCTTTCCTGTAAAAGGAGCAGTAGGCGCTAGCGTAATAAGCAGTAGCTCAAATGCTATCTCATATGAATACGGATACTGGACCAAGACGTAATGGCTAGCGAAGGACTAAAGAAATGGTTCGGTCGCAACCAAGGTCGTGGGTGGGTAGACTGCAAAGCAGCAAAGGCTGCTGGTAAGTTTGTACCCTGCGGTAGGAAATCAGCAAATAAAAGTAGGAAAACAGGATACCCGGCCTGCCGCCCTACTATGAGTGCATGTACCAAAACAGGTATGCGCCGTAAAAAATCATCACAACGGGTATCTTGGAAAAAATAAACAACTATGAAAAAGAAAATGAACGCAGGTGGCCTCAAGTCAGCCACAGCTAAGCTCAAGAAAAAGAGCTACGGGGGTACAAAGAAAATGCAGAAAAGCGGCGGTAAACCTGACTACCTAGACCTTGATGGGGACGGTAATAAAAAGGAACCAATGAAGCAAGCTGCTAAACAAAAGAAGATGGGGGGTGGATACATGCAGCCGTCTAAGGAAGTCAAATTTGGTGGACCTAGCAAGAAGCAGGCAGGAGGAGGTGTTACTGCAATGAAGTCTGGCAAGAGAGGTGTAGTAACTGAAAGAAATGATAACGAACGCGCAGTTACACGTAGAGGTAAGGTTAAAGGTAGAGGGGACAAGCGTGGTTTCACTACCCGCACTAAAGTAGTAGATACTGACGCAGGAGTCATCACAAAAGAAGTTCGAAGAGGTCGAGGCCGTGCGGATGGTAAAGAGTCAGTTAAGACTAAGACAAAAACCGTCCGTAAAAATCGTGCTGCAGGTGCAGCCGCTCGTATCGACAGAAAAGCAAATAGAATCAATAAAAAGCAAGCTAAGACCGATAAGAAATTCTTGGGTGGTATTAGTAGACTTGCCGGTGCCGTTAAAGGATTTAGAGGCGGTAAGGGTCAAGGACTCAAAGCTAGACTCGCAGGTGCAGCTAAAGGTGCAGCTGGAGGAGGCATGATGGGTAGAGCTATTGGTGCGATGAAGGGAGCTGCTGGAGCAGGGAAAGGTTCAGGATTTGGAGGACGCCTTAGAGGTGCATTCCAAGGAGCTAGACAAGGTGCGTTTGGTCAAGCTGAGGGCGATCCAATGGCACAGCAAGGCGCCCCAATGGAAGAAAACATGGAAGCTGAAATGAGAAGAGGTGGGAAGAGAAAAGGAAAGAAGATGAAGGACCGCCGTAAGAAGAAAAAGTGAGTTATGAGAAAAGCTGTAAAGAGAAAAAAGAAGAGTGGAGGGTATCCCGCCCTCCCTCCTTCTAAACCTGGAGTAGACCGTAAACTATTTGGGGGTAAAGAAGCTAGACAAGCCCGTAGAGCAGAAAGACAAGAAGATAGACAAGAGCGTCGAGGCGCTCGTCGGGATGCTCGTCAGGAAGCTAAAGAACAAGGTGTAGGCTTCTTTGGTCGTATAGGTGCCGGTTTCCAGGCTGGTCGTGATATGCGCGAGCAGCAACAAATGGAAGGCATAGAGCCAGAGCTAGAAGAAACTGACCCAGCAATGACTGGTGCCATAGGCGGGGGCGTAGATACTTCTGCTGCAGGTGCAGGTATGGACAGTGGTGGGGCTATGGCCGCAAAGAGAGGAGGTCTAAAAGACAGAAGACGTAAGAAAAGAAAAGCACGTAGAAGAAAATGAAATATCCAGACTATAAAAAGAAAGGTGGGTTCAAGATAAGTGGACCTTGTAAATCTGCAGCTCGATCTAAATTCGACGTTTACCCTTCTGCATATGCCAATGCTTGGGGTGTTCGTTGTACTAAAGCTGGAGGACCTGGTAGCATGGGCAAGTCCAAGAAAAAAGCTGGCGGCGTAAAAGAATGTAAGTACGGTTGTTAATGCACACCATAAAGGACATACATAAAGATTACCTAGAGAATGTTGAGGACCCTATAGAAACTAGGGTCTTCAAGCAGATCTGTGAGCAGTTCAACATGCAGGTAATCGATATGATCCTTGATGGTAAGCAGTTCAGCATGGGGAACAACCTGTCTACTCTGTCTGTACGGCTCATAGAAAGAAACCCCTCCAAGCCTACAATAAACTGGTGGGAGAGCAACAAGTACAAACAAGAGCTTCTGGCAGAAGGCAAAGAACTTTACAATGCAGAAACAGAAAAAGGTGAGAAGTGGTTCATCTACTACACCGATCCGTGGTACTGTAAATACCACTGGCAGAAGTCTAGATGCAAACTAGCCAACAAAACTGCGTATAGGTTTACCCCCACCCGAGGTATAAAAGGAAACAAGGAAAAGCTTACAGCTCTCCTAAAAACTGATGACTTAGCATACTTAAGATTTAAAAAGCATGGCAACGTATAATACAACATCCTGCAAGAACATAATCCGCAAGGTTATGCGCGACCTCAAGCCCGATGATGCTAACTGGATCTATGATGCCGTGGAGTGGATTGGTGAAGCCCTAGAACACATTGGGGCTGGAGCTCACGTAGAAACAAAAGGTTGTGTACTAGACATCAAAGACTTTAAAGGAAGTCTGCCCGCTGATGTTTACTACATCAATCAAGTTGCTCTTAACCAAACAGAGCAGTCAATGTCTCTGCGGGCTAAAATAAGCACACTACAAGACGAGGTGAAGTTGTTGGGGGACACTTACAATGTCCAAACAAACATACTTTCTGGCACACTGGAAAACCTAGCGAACGGTACGATATCGAGTAATATAACACAGACTCAACTAGAAGAGCTGACGAAGCTCCGCAAGACATCAGACAGTACCCTAAATAGATTTGTGGCAGACGCGTCTGTAATCTACACGTCATACATGAACCCAACTGTAGGCAACCTGACTCCCATGTCCTACTGTACAACAAACTTCCCCAGAGGTATACACTGCGACGAGTGTATCAATGAGACAATGAGTGGGGGTGAGTGCTACCTTATTGAGAATGGTAGGATCAAAACGTCGTTTTCAGAAGGCAAAGTGTGCCTGTCATATACAGGCTTTGCCACAGACACAGACTGTTGGCCCTTGATACCCGATGACATTAGCTTTAAGGAGGCTACATTCTGGTACGTATACAAGAAGTTGTTATTGTCGGGCATGGTCGATCCAAACAACAATGGCCTTGACTACAGCTTTGCTGACCAGAAGTGGAAGTTCTACTGCACACAAGCTCGCAACGAGGCCAAGTACCCAGACATGGCTAAGTACGAGTCGTTTATGAATCAATGGGTCAGGCTGGTTCCTGATATTAATAGGTTCGATAACGTAATGGAGGATCTCGGAACAAGAGAGAATCTGTACAGAGGTAACTACAGCACCAACTCCTTGTCATGAAAAAATTTGTTGCAGGTATGAGCAAAGATACGTCCCGGGCTGACCAGCCTCCAGGGACATATCGTGACGCACTTAATGCTGTTGTAAACATAGAGACCGGCACCATAAACAATGAGTACGGCACTACTAGTGCTGGCGGAGCTAACATCGATGTAATAGGTGCAATACCCATCGACAGAGACAGGGTTATATTCTTGGGTTTAGATGACAGCGGTGCTTCTACAATAGCTCTATCTGATCCAATAAAGCAAGAGAGCCGAGTACTGTACAAGAACTCCGAGCTCAACTTCAAAACATCACACCCAATAGCAGGAGAGTACAGGCAAGATGCAAAGAATGATGTCATCATATACTTCACTGACAACTACTTTGTTTTTGATGAAGACATCAATGAGGCTACATACGTAAGCGACTACAACCCGCCTAGAGCATTTAACGTTACTAGGCAGCTGCAGGCTTTTGCTACAGAAGAGGCAGAAGGAGCCACAGCCAACTTTAACTTACTGTACGGCGAGGTCAACTACAACGTAGACAAGCTGACCCTGTTCCCAGACGTTGGGACACACTCAAGAATAAAGAACGGCTATGTCAAAGAGGGTGGGGCTTGTGTAGCAGCTACATACCATCTAGCCTTAGCCTACGCAGATGAGGACTTCATAGAGACCAACTACTTTGTAGTATCCAACCCCCTCTACGTCATACCAGAACCAGACAACGCTCTCCCTGCTGACATTGTAATTGGTGCACAGAAGGGCACAGTTACAACTAAGTCCTTGCACTGGGACCTATATGTACCTAGGAATGTAAACTACAAGTATGTACAACCTGCAGTAATCCAAAGAATCGGGGACGCAGAGAATGTATACAAACTGCAGCGTGTAGAGATAAACTTCAGCAGCGGAGAGGATATAGGGTTGTATGTAGCTGCGTCTGAGATAAGCTCAAATCCAAGCATACCAACAAACTCTTTTGTAGATCTAAGTCAGCAGGTATCAAATGACTTCCAAGCTGGTAGAAGTGACTCTTACGATCAGTCTTATGAGAAAGCACCAAGCGAGGATAGAACACTGGGTGCATCTGGCTTTAAGCTATTCTCTGTAGTATACACAGGTCGAGAGGATGTCTCAACGCTAAGTACACTAGACATTGTAGCAGATAAGATAAAGTATCTGACTGCTCGTAGTCTTACACAGCTCAACGATCAGCTTTACCTTGGTAATCTTATCTCAAGGAAAGACATAGGATTCCAGAGATACTGTGGTCTAATAAAGGTTAAGCCTGTGGTTAAATCTGTAGAAGGATTTGATCGTAGGTCTTTTGACATCATCACTCTAAACAAAGGATACGGCACAATGGCAATGCCGTACTGGCACGCTTCAGACCACCCCCAGGGGTTTGATGGTATGGGTCAGACATACTTCCAATCTGTAGGAGCTGACAATACTCCAGACACTCCTGATACTGGGATGGCTGTAGATCACATGTACCCAGACTACATAAGTGCAATAGCGGATTACCTGAGATACGACAGCACAGGAAACATCAAGCTGCAGATAGGAGGCAACAAGACGGGGGTGCAGTACACTCTAAATGATGCTACACGTAGAGGCTACAAAGACAACAGGTTTACGTACAGAGGCAAAAGCTTCAAGAGGGGTGATGTATATGCATTCTATATATCGTTTGTACTAAAGGATGGTACAGAGACCTATGCCTACCATATACCAGGCAGGCCCGCTCTCCCCTTGATATGGAGTTCGGTGCACACGAAGATTCTGGACTTGGACGGCTACACTGAAGATCAGAAGTTTGAGTTTCTACTGGGTAGGCAATTTGCGAATGACTGGTATGTAGGTACATCGTATCTGATGGAGAACGACAAGTTAACAACGCTGTCCAACATACAAATGTTCTCACATGGCTTCCACCCGACTGAGGCAGTTGAACTTAACAGAGAGGCTAGGATATATCAATACGTAGACACTTCATACTATTCTAATTTTCCAGGTGTGTCGTCAGGCATACTAGATAGCATTAGAAATGACATGGGATTTTGGGAGAACGAAAACGAGTTCTACCCGTCCAATGATGACTACAGATATACAGAAGTAAATGATGATGGCACTGCAGAAGAGCAGATCCTAACACCTAGCTCGGCCGACTACGAGAACTTTTTCTACAACCTTATAGACAACGTAGGTGCAGGTAGAAGAGTACGACATCACCGAATGCCGTCAAACTACAACAAAGACTTTTCATACATACGGTATTCTAGTGCTACGTCCACACCTCCTTCTACCGAGGATGATACAGTCGGGAGTCTTAGCTTTGATAGAAACTATGGAGCTTTGTTCTTCGAGAATACCGCAAACCTTGAGGAAAGAGGGTTTATGGCGGGGTATGAAACAACTACTGGGCCTGATACGATAGGTACTGACCTTATTGCCGCTCCGTGGGTATCAAGTCATAGAGATAAGTCTGTGCAAATAGAGGGGGAGGCATATGGATACACGAAGAAGAGATTGATCTCAAACGAGACCGCTCGAATCCTTGGTGTACAGCTGGACAACATAAAGATACCTAGGCACATCCTCAAGGAGGTGCAGGGGTACAAACTCTACTTTGCTAAGAAGGAGGGAACAGATCGACTTGTAAGTGGGCAAAGCTTGGCGGTACCCTGTATACCTAGGTACGCATCATCTCCTAACCAGAACAGACTCCTTGCACGTAAGGGCCCGTACTTCAATGCGTTTTACGCATACGGTGGTATACGCAGTGACATGGAAGCTGCTATGGCAGTTGCATCTACGTGGAGAGGTGCATACCACACGAACAACCAATTAGACGACACTACAGGAGCAAGAGATCTAGGTAACCCCTATACTAGTTTCTCACCTGTAGATGCAATGTTTAGATACTACGGTAACCCCGTCTTTACATTCCATGACTTTACAATGCTTCGCAAAAGACCGTCACTTAACACCTTGACGCACGTCCAATGCCAAGCAGCTATTGCATTTAGACATTACCAAGGTGGGCCTGGTGTGTTTGGAGCAAGGAAAGAGGATTCTGAGACAAAAGAAAAGCTCACTACCTTCCCATCACTTGGTTGGATATCAAACAACTTGGGTAACACTGTAGACTACAACGGAGACGGAGAGATCTATGACGTCACAGACATATTCATAGATGCTGATGAAGATGTAAACAACCCGTACGGTAATGATAACCCCCCTGCAGATAAAGAAGACAAGCCCGGAGGACTCTTTAAAAGAGCCTTCAGACGTCTTCGCGGTAAGGAGAAGGACGTAGATGATGTAGAAGACTACAGCGATGTGTCAGAGCTCCGAGCTCGTAGGTATAGAATACGTCAGTACAGAGGTGCTGCGTACATTGCATCGGCACACTACTACCCTGAAGACATATACCAGCATAGAGAAATCATTGTTGGGGGTGATCACAGGGTTGGAACTATTGCTGGGCAGAATGCATGGGGAGACAGTAACTATACAAGTGGGGCAAATGCTGGTGGTGGTGCTGGGTACGATTTCCAAGAGTCGTTTGCTACCCCGAAAAACAACCAGTTTACTTTTGTAATAGACCCAGGAAGTAAAACATACCTTCCAGGACTTAGAAATCTAAAGACTGCAGAGTCTAGCTCATTTAAAGGGGCACAGTATATATTCAACAGAGGAGGAGAGAGTTCTATCGTAATGGGACTTGTAAGTGGGTTACCTCACCTTAAAGGTTTGGTACCTTGGAGATCAGCAGCCGCTGAGTACGAACCGTGGTATCACGAGGGAACATTCAATGGGGGACCTAAAGCCGGTCCATATAATATTGCTGCCTGGGGAGATGAGAACAAGTTCTTATTCCCTGATGCTTGGGTTAAAGGCACAGACCCCAAACCCAACTACCCAATACCCGACTACTTCTTTCAGAATCCTGCGCATCCAGATACTTTAACTGAGAACTCTCAATACAAGGGGTTGAACTACACACTGTCCGGGGCAGATCCTCTACACGGGTTCCCTATGGCATGGCTGATCAACGTCTGTTCTGCAAAGACTGACGTATACAGCCCATTTGATAAGCAGTCACTGGTTTGGACTGGGTTCTACCACTCAGTGGCAGAAGAGTTCTCAGACTTTGAAGCAACTCATAGTTTGGAGGATGGATTCTGTTATGAACAATTAGCTAAACCTGTAGCAGCTGCTACTGTTTCAATTACAGATGCAGAGACAGATGAGACAATAGACCTACCATTTGTAAAGTATTTCAAAGGAGCAACATCAGACGAGGTATACGGAGGAGATACCTACATAACTAGATACGCATTTAGAACTACGTCCCAAAGCTACGGGCACTCATGGTTCAGAGCATCCTCCGGACTAAACGATGCTGGTCCTGGAGCATCGGGATCTGATTCTGACTACAAAGTTATTGGACATCCAGATGGACTTGACTTCACCAAAAACACTAGACAAAAAGATGTGCCCGATTTCTTGTCTCTCAGCGACTTTGGTACTGCTTGGGGTACTACTTCTGGTATGGCAATATGGAGTGCCGCAGCAGGATCATCTCTTGGTAATATAAATGCTCTAGACGACCTTGATACCAGTGAAGTAAATACAATAGAATCATTTATATCAGATACACTGCTGAATTCAAACAATTGGCAGCAGGGCAACTCTGACCCAATGACTTCTCTGTTCTCATTCATGATAGAGTCTGATGACAACATCGGGCTACGTCATGCAAAAGACAGTGAGAAGGGGGTAGCTACAAAGTTCTTTGACTTCAATACAGCAGCAGAAGTACTATTCTCTCCCCCTACACAGGACTTTACAAAGCAAGACAACTTGTTGTATGAAGATCACCTTAACCTCATGCAGGACAAGAAGGTGACCATACCATTCCCAAAGTCACGTGCGGGTATGGAGGAGAACGACAGATTCAATAACAGGGTAATACGATCTAAGAAAGCTACCGGCTCACTGTCGGATCGTTACAGAGAGTTCTTGGCTAACGACTTTGCTGATATCCCAAAGAACAGGGGAGATATAACCAACCTGTTTACTATCGGGGATACGTTGTATATACATACTGAGAAAGCAATCTTCCAAACAAAGGGTAATGAACAGCTTGAACTGGGTACAGTAAAAGCATTTGTTGGCAGCGGCGACATCTTTGCCATAGCTCCTACAGAGCTGCAAAACTCTGAGATTGGGTATGGAGGAACTACCTCATTCCTGTCCTCCCTGACTACACAGTTTGGGCACTTCTATGTATCAAGAAGAAACAGAAAGGTGCACATGCTTTCTCAGGGCATCACAGAAGTGATGAAGAATATGCAGCACTGGTTTAGAGAGAACATGCCATTTGAAATAGAGCGGTATGGTGTAAACGTAGATGCTCTTACATTCCCATACAATCCTGATTCTACTGTGCATCCAAACACCCCCATGGGATTCCATGTAGGGTATGATGCTAAGTTCAAGAGGATTGTCTTAACCAAGAAAGACTTCAAGCCTACACAACTATTCATTGATGAGTATGCAGCAGGTAACATAGTTGTAGAAGACAACATGTTCATGGAAGTAGGAGGTTGTACTGATGACACAGCAAGGTCTACGACAAGAACATCTTTCTCTGTAAACACATCAATACACAACCCGTTAGGGCCTGGAGACAGGGCTCGGGAAATAGTAGCTAACCCTACTACAGATAACGCAAATCTTAGACCAGTATCATGTGGCCCGATTGGCCTAGCCAACGATGAGTACTTTACCCCATCAGGATGGACCGTATCCTATCTACCAGAGTTGGGTATCTGGGTAAGTAGGCATAGTTACCAACCTAACCTGTATGTAAACGGGGATGTGCACTTGCACTCAGTAGACGGTAGGGGCTTTTTTAAACACAACAATGAAGCAGAACCTGGTAGATTTTACAACACGCTGCACAACTTTGAGTTTGAATACATAGACAATGCAGAAGCTTCTGCGGTTAAACTATACACAAATATATTCTACTGGGCAGATGCGAAGAAGAGGGACGACAGCAATACAACAGAGTTTAAGCGTCAAACATTCCCTATATTCGATAGCTTCTACGTTTACAATGTGGATCAAATCTCTGGAGAATCGACAGATATTGTGTATCTTAACAACTGTAGACTAGTAGATAAGATCTGGTACATTAATTCTTTCAGAGACCTCTCTGCTGTTGTGTCCAACACAAACGATTACATTGACACCGGTAAGCCTAATGTAGTGGGTGAGTTGACTAAGGACATAAAGTCCAACAAAGAAGACACCTCTATGTTCCTCACAGAGGGGACAGTGAACCCCGACTACGTGAATGCAGACAAAGCGTGGTATGAGCAAAGAAAAATGGCAGGTCACTATATGGGAGTACGTCTTATTAGTAATAACCAAAGCAAAAACTTGATACACTTGTATGCAGCGGGTACAAAGTATCGTAGATCTTACAGATAATGAGCGACGATAAGTGGATACAAAAAGCTAACAAGCGCATGAAGCGTAAGGGAACTGTAGGTAAGTTCACCGAGTACTGCGGGGGCAAAGTCACAGACTCCTGCATCGATCGTGCTATGCGGTCAAATGACCCAAAGCTTGTACGCCAAGCAAACTTTGCTAGAAACGTACGTAAACAAGACGGAGGATTCCTAGATAAAATTCTATCTGTAGCAGGTACTAACAGGGCCGGGGTAGAAGATAAGTTTATGGACATGCGAGGCCAGATGGGGGATGGCCAGATCAAAGACGCACTCAAAGACGGGATAAAAGGGTTGAAGCCTAGCATGGGTACCATTGTAAATTTAGGTGCACAAGCTTTGGCTAAAAGAGCTGAGAACAAAGCAGGGGCTGTATCCATGGCTGACCCATTCAGAGACAACGTAATGGAGCGTAAAGCATCAAAGCGTGCTGGGTTTGGTGTTGGATTTAAAGCAGCATCTGATAGTAAAGTTGGTCAAGCACTCGGCAAGGTACCGGTGTTTGGTAAGGTACTTCAAGCTGGTGCTGGTCTTGTAGGTGGTCTTGTAGGAGGTAAGAAGGCTGAGAAGCAAAAAGAAAAAGACCGTAAAGAAGCAGTAAAGCAACTACGCACAAGTCAGAATGCACAGCTTGCACAACAAGCAGCACAGTCTAGGCAGTTCGAAACTTCCGGAGAGTCTGGATTTGCAGACGTAGGAGCTAGTAGAACCAACTCATACCTAGCACAACGGGGTATGAAAACAGGCGGAGAAAGATTGCCCGGAGGTAGAACAGAACCTCTGCCCGGCGGAGCTGTAGAATTTATAGGACAAAAACATAGCGAAGGAGGAATAATGCTCGATGAGAGAACAGAGGTTGAGGGCGGTGAAACCATGGATAAAGTAAACATGAAAAAACAAGGCGGTAAGGCAAAAGACTACATATTCTCAGACTATCTAAAGCTGGGAGGTAAGACGTTTGCACAACGACACAAGGAGTTGTTGCATGGCGGAGCTAGTCAGAAAGAAGTACAACAGCTTGCTAAGATGCAAGAAAAGAAAGCTGGCAGAACTCCTAAGGTCATGCAGTTTGGGGGCACCAAGCAGTATCAAGAAGGCGGAGAAAACGAAGGACGTAATGTGCTTACCATGGGAATGTTCTCTGGGCCTCGAAATGAAGAGGGACAAAGAACTGGTGACTACGTAGGATCTACTTCAGTAGTCACGGAAACTCCCGGAGAGATGGTGGTTCAGGGAGAGGAAGGCTCAGCTTTGAGGAGGGGTGAGGTAGAAGCCTGGTCCCAGGATAGGAAGCAAGAGAAAACTGGGGACAACTTGTATGCGGGGGTAACTGAGGATAAGGTAGAAGAAAGAATTGGTGAGGAAGCTTGGTTTAACCCACAGGACTCTAGGTTTGGGGAGAGTGGTTTTGATGTGCACAATCCTGAGCACGTTGAAATGTATCAAGAAGATTACAACTCCCGTGTTCCTGCGAATCAAGCAATCGAAGTAGACGGTAAGTGGGGAGAACAAACACAAAGTGCTCATATCCCATCTAAGCAGTCACCTGAAAGAAATGTAGAAACTGTAGAGTCAAACAAAATTGAGAAGGTTACTGTGGGTGACGGGGAAGAGGGAGATAAAGAGTTGGTGGGAGATGAACCTGTAGTAGAAGACATAGAAGATATTAAGACTAAAGAAATACCAACGCTTGCAACGCTTGGTGCAGCAGCTCAGCTGATACCACCTATCTATGCATTTAAGACACAGCCGGCATACGTATCAGGGCCTGGTGCCGCATCTGTAGTGGCGCCCAACATGCCACGTGTTAATTACAATGCAGAGAGATCAGCTAACGCTAATGACTTTAGGACTGTGCAGGCAGCTATTGAGAACAGCGGGGGTGGGCCAGCAAGTATGGTAAACATGCTCGTAGGTTTGGAGAAGAAAAATGCTGCTGACAGAAAGATAGCAAGTGCTGAGAGCAAGGCCAATACACAGCTTGCTGGACAAGAGAAGATGATGAAGATGCGTGCTAGTGAAACCAATGCACGACTTGGACTACAAGCTGGTCAGTTTGCAGCGAGCTTATCGCGTGAGCAAATAAGAGACAGACGTGAGGAGAAACTTGGTGCACTTGATGCAATGGCAGACAGACTTGCTGGATTCACAGGAGATGCACTTGACTACAAGGCACAGGAGAGGCTGGGTAAGGTGATAGGTGCTGACGGTATATACGAAGCACAACAGCTTAGAGATATGGGGTACACAGAGGATCAAATCAATGCGTACTTTGCAAGAAAGAATAAGCAAGAAGATGGCCAACAGGATCAGGAGAACAACGTAAAGACAGCTGCGAATGAGGCATCAGCTACTGTTAGCAAAAACAAAGCTGAGAAGCCAGAGAGAGGTAGACGTGTGGGCAAGAGAAAGGCAAAAAGAATTCTTGCAGACGAAGCTGCACAAGACGAGAAGCAACGAGGAGGTGGTTATATTCGCAGAGCAAAAGCACTAAAGAATAAAAGATAATGGCTTATAAGTTCAAACCTTACAGAAGTGTTTATAGAGATCCACAGACTGTAAAGATCAATGAGATATTGCGTAAGCGCTATGTAGACGCTTTTGCTGCAGATACTATGACCCAGACAGCACTGTCTGATATGCTAGTATCTGCTGACTTTGCAGGTGACGTAGAGAAAGCAGCACAGCTTAGATCTACTATTGACGCACGTTCCAATAAGTACGCAGAGAGTGGTAGGTACGAGATGTTGGGAACCAATGTAGCACGTGATGCAGGGGAGTTCATGAAAGGGTACAACCCACTTAAAAAGAACTACGAAGCTAGAGAAGCAGCCAAGACAAAAGCGCAAACAACACTAAACCCCGACGACTATGAAAAGTGGTTGGGGTGGAGTCTTACTAGACGGGATGAGGAAGGCAATTACCAGCCATATTCTGGCATTGAGTATGATGACAACGGCTATGTAGTACCCGACTCATACTACACAGCAGACCCAGTCCCGCCCAAGGTTGACATTAACTCAGAGATACTTAAGCAGGTCAATGCCTTGCCTGTAATGAAGCAAGGCGGATACACTGCTGCTTCTTTTTCTATGCAAGAGATGGTGGATGAGCAAGGTAACGTAACAAAAATACCTGTCATTAGAACTACGCAAGGTCAGATAATTAGTGGTAAAGACAATGAGGCTATTGGACAAGCAGTCCAGGCAGCTCTGGGGTCTCCTGAAATACAGTCCTACCTAAACTTTAAGTCTGAGATAAACACGTGGGATACCGATGCAGGTAGCCTGCAGGGAAACATTGAGGGCAGAGTGCAAGAGCTTCAGCTTGAACTGGCTCGTGCTACAGGAGATAAGAGAGACAACATACAAGCACAGATCGCTGACCTTAAAAGAGCACAGCAGTCTGGGATGCCCACACAAATGCGAGATGCTGCAGCTAATATCTACAAGCAGCGTATGATAGATAAGTATCAGTCTGATGCTGAGAGGTTTGCAGGTCAAAGTGTGTACGGAGGCGCTAACACTTTCCAGATTAACCCACTGTGGTTGAAGTCTTTGGAGAACGATGCTCAGTCCCCTGATGTAGCAAACAGACCTGTGTTTGCAGGTGCTGAACAAAGCAACATCCTTGCAGCCATAGCACAACAAGAAGGAGTAAATCCAGAGGATGTAGTTGTTACTGCAGAGTCATTGAGAGCGGGAGAAGAAGCTCTGCATGCCGAAGCGGTTACGAGACTTGAAGCTGCAAATGCAGCATATCCAGAGTTTGCTAGTGTGCTTGAAGCAAACAATGTTGACCCAAGTAACCTTGAGGAGATAGAGAACTACATAGAGGATCTTAACTATGAGGATATGCAAATGCTTGCCCAGGACATCTCTGCGGGAGGACAGAGAGATGCCAACGAAGTTCTAAAGGACATGTTCCAATTGCAAGCTGCGATGATGAACCACGCAGACAGGGCTTCTCAAGTAGATGCCATGATTGATTATGCCAATACTTCACCGGATGTAGGCAACACACCGCTGGCAATACACAATGCAGCCTTAACTCAATCTGGTAACATTACAGGGGATGCAATGCAGTATGTAATACGACCAGAAGGAGACACTAGATCTGAGGCTGTATCTGCCGCAGAAGCTGTTGCACACCATATGATTAAGGATCTGTTTACTGCAGAGGGTAAGTGGTCAGACCGTCCAAACGCGATGACAATAAGCCCGGGCAACGCACAGAACATATTTGATATGCTTACTCCACTGCTTACAAACCCAGAAAATGGATTTGGGTTAGAGGACGGAGAAGCTAGAGAAGTGTTTAATACTGCTCTTGCATATGCACAGGCTCAGTACGATGCTGCTAACGAGCAGGGACAGATGACAGCAACCAACTTAAATCCACAGGGCGATGGATACCATGCTGATCACGCAATTGCAACACTTCCGGGCAGTGGTCCTGGTACTAGCTTCTCATTTGAAAACTACTTGACAAACGTAGATAATGAGACAACAAGAAGAGCTGCACTTGCAGATAACGTCATTAACGATGCATCAAGAATCACCTTTAACTGGCCTGACTACCGCACAGCTCTTGGAGATTACGATGGGGTAGAATCTGATAAGCTTAGAGATGCAGCTAAAAAAGGAACTCTTGCATCTTTTGCAACAGCCGTTGATCTTACAGATCGCACAGCGCAGTCTGTAGGGGCTGAGAATGCGGGATGGAGAACAACATTAAATAACAAGGGTGAAGAAGAGACAGCTTCTCAGCCGCTAGAAGATTGGAAGGTAAACGACCTAACCTACAGTTACTGGAGTGTCAACGGAGAAGTTATACCTACAGTCAACTTAGCAGTTTCTGCAGGTACCGGTAATAACAAAGTAGATAGAATAATCCGAATGGATGCAAATCAAGCAGTGAGGAATTACATGAACTTTGAGCCTGGTCTTGGTGAGACTGGATCATTTGGAGATGCCATACTTGGATATACCCCAGCTGATCAGTTCCAAGTTCAGGTACTCAATGCATTGTCTACTGCCGGAGGTGTACCAGAAGTAGACATCTCGCTCCCAGGAAGTAGTACTACAGGACGTGTGCATGTTAGCATTCCTCTAGAAAGAAATGAGGGAGGTTCAATTACAGGTTACCCATCAGTTGTGCTTAAAGCAGAAAAAGCTGGACAAAGCACAGAGATGACTATAAGCCAAGAGTATGCACGATCTTTAGGATACGAAGATGCACTCCAAGCTGCAGCAGCAATGTACCTAAGTCTGGTTACTTCTTAATATATTTGCATAATGTCAGAAGTTATAAACCCATTTACGGGTTTGGAGCTACCCTCTAGGACTCCAAACAAGAAAGACGGCCCCATAAATCCATTTACAAAACAGCCCCTGCTCCCAACAAGAGCGTCTGGACAGGGACCTTTGTCTACTACCTACGCAAAGACTGGTGACTTTAGCGAGTTTAGTGACTACGGAGTATCGTACTCCCCCTTTGCCAACCTAGAGGAGGAGAGAGCACGTAACCAAAGCACGTGGGAACAGGTAGGAAATGGAATGTACAAAGCAGCCAATACGTTCGCAGGGTCTGTAGCGGAGAACACTGTTGGGTACGCGTTGGGTTTGACTGACTGGGCACTGAGTGGGTTTGAAGACTTTCAAGAGTCAATGACAAACAACCCAGTAGGGGTATACTTTGATGGTCGCAACAAGATGTTGCAGGAGGAGATGCCCAACTTCTACACACAGGAGGAGATGGACAAGCAGGGCACACTTGGCTCCATGGGCAGTGTCAACTTCTGGGCAGACAAGTTTGGTAATGGACTTGCTTACAGCTTAGGTAGTGTTGCCACCATGATGATGACTGGCGGTACTACAGGATTGCTGACGGGTCTAGGTAAAGCAGCCAAGATAGGTACAGGAGTAAGCAAGGGACTAGCTTCTTTGCACGCAGCCCGTGCTACTGCGGCAGCCAAAACTACAGGAGATATACTTAAGAGAGCATCCAACATCAAAGCACTGGGTCAAACCAACAGAGCATCAAATGCTCTTGGCTACTTGGAGACAGGTGCTATGATGTCCATGGCTGAGTCCTCTGTGGAGGCCAGGGAAATAAAGAGCCGGGTCATAGAGAGTCTGAACGAGCAGGTTATGACTGAGATGGGTCTCAAGAGTATTGATGAGATCCCAGTGGCGGAGCGTCGTAAGATTGAAGAGATAGCATCACAGAAAGAGGCTGTTGCGTTTTATGGTAACATGGGCATACTGATGCCTACAAACCTTATAGCATTTGGTAGAGGGCTTACACCGTTCACACCAAAGAGTATGCGGAGTGGTCTGACTTCTAAGATCGCTTCTAAGCCTGGAGAACGAGCAGGGTGGAGAGAGTATGTACAGGCCCTAGACAACTTGCCCGGATACGCGCAGAAGGGAATCAAGGTAGGAGAGAAAGCCTACCCGTTTGTTGAACGTGCCGGAACAGAAGCATTCCAAGAAGGTGCACAATACGCCATAGGCGAAGGGCTCAATGAGAGAGCCAAGGCTATGTATGAGGAGTTTGGGGGAGCGGATGTTGCTGAGGGATTGATGCGGGGTGGACTGTTTGCAAAGGCAATAAGAGACTTTGAGCATGTCGGAAGTACAGCATTAGAAACACTCAATACTCCAGAAGGCAGGGAGCAAATGATGATTGGTGCTCTTGTTGGTTTGGTGGGCGGGGGAAGAGGTGCAGTAGAGAATATTAAGAGAAAGCAGAAGTCAACGGAGGAGGCACTCAATGATCTGAACCTAGACCCAGAGACGTTCTTTAACCTTAGAACACGAGCCAAGGGTTCTGCCATGGGGCAGTACTACCTAGCGCGTATGGATGCTGCACAAGAAACGGGAGATAAGAAAAGCTACGAGGACTACAGATCTCGTTTGATGAACGAGACAGCCCTCATGCACGCAAAGCTTGGTACGTTCGACCAGTACAAGGAAAGACTTGAGGAGCTTAAGGCTATGCCTGCAGAAGAGGTAAGCAAGATTACCGGTGAGACTGTTAC
>TARA_R110002012_G_scaffold6493_12_pt1 | contig 17526 bp, 18 predicted proteins | sample TARA_R110002012 | Tara Oceans TARA_R110002012 (sample SAMEA4396515) | marine metagenome | biome: Westerlies Biome; feature: [DCM] deep chlorophyll maximum layer (ENVO:01000326); material: water (ENVO:00002006), including particulate matter (ENVO:01000060) such as... | depth 40 m
TACCATGAGGCAAGGCATCCCACAAATCAGAGTAGCACCCGAAACCGAGCAGATGCACCATTTAGATAGTGACCCTGAAACAACTATGGTTGGGATGCACCCTAATTTACCTCATGGGATTCAGAGTCGTGAGGAAACAGCGAGAGGCATAGAGGACTTGTTAGCACAATTGAAGGATGATTCCGATTGGAACTACGACCCAAATGATGATGAAGACGGGTGGAATGAATCACAGTCCGAGATAGCACCATTCATGGACACCTCGGCAAAACTTTTCTCTAACAAGAAAAGGATAGCCCACATAGAAGAGCAGTTAAGGAGGCTTAGAGAATGAACCCCTTCGACCAAGCGTGGGCTTTGCTCAAAGCGCCTATGATTCCTGATTCATTAAGAAGAGTAACATCTGAACCATCAGGCGAATACGATACGTGGGCTGCTGATTTTCAAGACCCTGTTACTAATGAAATATTACAAACAGACATAGATGTTAGAAGGCGAGAAAACGGTGGAACTTATTTTGGTAAACCTTTGAAAAGAACACGACCTAGATTAAATATCGCTGGGAATATTAGTGATAGGAATAGAATGAATGCTAGAACTTTAGGCGATAGAAACACTACCAGTGTTATGAATGCGAGAACAGAACAACCATATCGACAAAGAGGATATGCTAAAAATCTCTATGATACTATGGCGGAAGTGTTATCTAATTATGACCAAACATTAACCCCTGATAATGACCAATCACCTGAGGCTCAATCTATGTGGCAAAAATATGCACCTGAAGGTATATGGCCTGTCCGATGATTCCGATTGTCTATCTATACAATAGTACATATTATTCTTTATGTATATACAAGACATTAGAATATTCGGACAGATAAGGCTTAAGATGACCCCCACCGTGGGCTAGAGCGAGGTCACAGTATGAGTAGAGACATCGGAGATACAAATGAAATGAAAATGACAGGGCTAATTTTGTCCCAATCTGCGTTAGTAGGAGTAGCAGTAGGAGTGTATAGTTCAGGGTTATGGTTACCAACAGGGGCTAATGCTAATTCCACTATTAATGGAATGACGTATGCTATGGGTGCGCTCGCAGTACAAACAATAGCCTATTACTTATTCAAAATGTTCTTTGAACAATCTATGAAAGAAAAAGTAGAAGTTGCTGAAATGCAAAGAAATAGACAAAACATGTATAGACAGCAACAAATGGGCTTTGACCAACGTAGAGCAGACTTAGAATTAAGACAAATGGAATTACAATTAGAACATGAATTACGTTTAATGCAAGAAGACCCTAGTAGAATAATGCAAAATAGTCAGTTCTTTAATGGTAGTAATATATCCGATGGTGTCGCTGGTGATTATCATAACACCGCTAATCCATTTGGAGTACCTACTCATTCTGCGCAAAAAGAAGCACCGATGAATCTAGGTTTGTCGAATACACAAAGAGCAGTAGATGCAATGACAAGCCAATCTAACTTACCTCCACGAACATTACCTATACCACCAAGAGATGGGCAACCAACAAATCAGCGATTAAAGAAAGACGGTACGCCGGATTTAAGATACAAAGCCTCCTGAGGTAAAGCAGTATGGTACTACCCGGACAGTTAATTCCTTCTCCATTGCGTATTTTTCGCAATGTTGGTGATGATTCAGTTGAAGAAACACTGCGTGCTATGCATTTAGCAAATACAGTAGATAATACCTACGAATGGGGACTAGGTTGGATTAGAACAATATTATGTTCTGTCGGTGCGGCAATGGCTGTTTCTGCGATGGAAGCCAATTCAGATTGGAACTTGTGGGAAATGACAGTTGAATGGGTGTATGAAAAAGTAGCAGACTTTGGAACATGGTTAACAAATAAGTTTAGTTGATTAATATGGTTGCGGCAAGCGGCAGTATATTAGTGGGTGTAGCCTTATACGGTAAACAAGCCTACAATAATTGGAAATCTAGAAGAGTAGGAATATATGGCGCGTCTATGGTTGGTAAAACTACTTTAGACAAATATATGACTACGCCCGGTGAAATGGAAGAAATACCTGAACACGAAAGGACTAAACATTTCAAATTAATAACTCGCTATATTTTACCTAAACCAACACGTAAAAGAGTGCGTTGGGAAGGGGAGAGAAGAGTTATTCACTCTGCTGATTTAGGTGGAGAAGAAAGATATTGGAATCTTTGGATAGATGATATGGTCGCTAGACAATGCGAATATGCGATATTTATGTTTGACGATAGGGCTTTCAAGGGTGGCGACGATGCTTTAACCCAAATAGGCGGATTTAGATTTTTAGTAGATAATGTAATAGAAAGAAATTATAGATATAGAAATTGGAAAAGTTGGAGAAAAGGAAAGAAGTATGCACCAAAAATGATTCTTCTAGTTGCTAATAAAGCAGATAGATATTTTGATAACAAAGCCGCTCAATTATGGAGAGAAGGTAGAATTGGAGAACATAAGATATTTGACCCTTTTAGAGAAGACCTAATTAGATTACAAAAAGCAGGTATTCCAACAAGACGTTCTTTCATGGCAACACGTATAGGATGGAATGTAGAAAACACATTATTAGAGATGGTAGATTACTGACCTCAACAGTGACCTTTTAGATGAGTAGGGTGTGCGAGAGACATGGGTAAGGGCACGTCGACAACAGCCTTAGTCTCCACAGGAGGCTCTAGTAATTCTCTTAGAACTACTATTCCTATGTGGATAGTAGAGCAATTTGGTTTGTCTGCTGGCTCTAAAATAGAGTGGTCATTAATAGTAAAAGATGGCGAAATGTCTATTTCAGTAAGCCCACAGGAGTGATACGCATGGTAATGAACATGAATCCGTTTTATTCTCAGCAGCAACCGAATCTAGGTCAAGTGAATGATGCTACATTAATGGCTTTATCACAACAAGGTAATCCTAATTTTAGTCATGCTGCTCTAATGGAACAAGCAGCAGCACAACAACAGATGCAAAGAATGTCTATGGAAAAGAACATAGAAGTGCCTAAGGTTAACTTCTATCCATCGAGGCACGCTAATCCTTACAAAGCAAGAAAACAAGATATTCGTCAGGCTTACAAATTATTAAGCCCAACAAAACGCTCCATATTTGACCCTCGTAGATTATTCCGTCACAGCAAATATATGTATAACAAAGATACTGCTGTCTGTTGTGTTGATGGATGTAATGTAAAAGAATTAATACAACATGATAATTTATATTCTAGAATAAGTGATGAAGATACTGGTAAAACTCTATGGGATATGTACTGGCAAAATCCAGTTACAGGTGAGGCAGAAGCATTCATAGCAAGAGAAGGAGTAACAAGTGGTAGAAAAATGAGAGCAACTTATTGTCCTGAACATTTACATTTGTATCATTTACTTTGTAAATGGGAAGAACAGCAAGATGTTGAAGATGAAATGAAACCTAGTCGATTTCGTGATAAGATAAAAAGAGGAGTCAGTATAGTTACTGTACCAGTTTCTACTATTACTGCTGGGCAGACAGGTCCAATACATCCTATGATTACTAAATACGAACCTTTCTTTGCTGAGATTTCAGCAGATGTAAGAAAAAGTAAAGGTATTACAATGCAACATTACGTTAATCCAGTTAGCGGCGATAATGATATTACGACAATTACTTTTGATATGAGAATGTTTCAAAAAGAACTTAGAGATATGACTACGCCTAACATTGCATTCCAAGATATTCTAAACCAACAGGCTCAAACCATAAACCCCCCTCCGTTGATACCGGAAGCAGTGTTGGAGGGTATGCAATGACAATGAATTGGAATAATCAACAACCCGCTTCTAGCGCACTTAATCTAAGTCAAACTGGAGCGCCTAACACAAATTACGGTAGTGGATATACCGCTCCACCGCAACAATGGTATCAACAACCTCAGCAACCGAGTGCTCTAAGTGCAGCGTGGGCGGGTGCTACTGGTCAAGACCCTTACAATCAACAAGCCATTGTACCACCTAGTGATACAGAGATTTTGTTAACGATGTTAAACACTTCTTACCCTGTGGAGAGATTTCTTCAATCACAATTATTTCCTATGCTGTTAGATGTTATTAGTCAGATAAACACTTTTTCTTTACTAAATGTGTTAAAAAATGCTAATTACACTTTTGATGAAGAGAATGGAATATTCAAATTAGATGTGGCTAGTTTACCAACAGAGTTACAGACTATGAGTTCTGAAAACGTAATGTCACAAATGAACTCTATGACTAATATGGTAAATCAAACCATAGCACAAGCAGATAATCAAAGACAACAAACGTTGCAAAATGCTCAACAAAGTATGCTACAAAGTCAATTAACAAATGCATTAGCAGACCCCGGATTGATAAATAACGTAGCGCAAGGTAGTGGTACTTTCTTCCGTAATTTCCTCACAGGAGGTAGAGTATAATGATGGGTAGTAATAATTTCGGTGTACCAGTACCTAGACAAATAGCAGATATGTCGATGCACATGCTTGCTCCAAAAAGAGAAGTTATAGTAGATATGGTAATGGTACAACTCATTAGTGCTATACTTGTGTTCATGGGGATTTTAATATTCAAGAATGCTGATATTAGCCAATCAGAAATGTCAATGTATATGGTGGGAGTATTTCTTTCCTTTATACTCTTGACCTCTATATATCAGAGAATAACGCGGTTTATCTAAGCAACCCTGATTAACCACATAGTATTCCGGTCACACATGGTTGAGCGAGAGCCAGTTATGAAACGTTCATGCGCGTTCTGTCAAAGTGACGACAGAAGTGTGCTTGAGGAGGCCATCAAAAGTGGCGAAATATCCTGTGAACAGTTGGATAAAGATATGGGTTGGAGGGCTAATACTGCTGACCGACATTATCGCAATCACATGGGTCAATACCATATGGCCGCAAACCCTTCTTGCGTAATTTGTTCAAGTGAGAATAGAGCAGAATATGAAAATCGATTCTTTTCCGATGGTACTCAATCTGAATTAATTGCAGAAGAACTAGGTATTAAGGAGACTACTGTGTATCATCACATGAAACATCACTTTCAGCCGTTGGTTCAAAGGTCAGCAGCAACTGAGGTCGCAATTACGGTTGGAAATGAAATAACTGTTTTAAGAAGCAATGTTGAAAAATTAAACAACAAGTTGTCTGAATTGATGGAAGAAGGTAGTGTGCATGAAGAAGGCTTTGTAAGAAATGCAGTTACTTTACATAAAGAAGTAAGAGAATCAATAAAAGATTTAACTGGCTTTCAAGATAAATGGGGTACACAAACAGATGGTACACAAGTTAATCAAACTATCAATATTCTAAAAGTTGAACTTGCAAAAGAAAGTCCCGATAGTTGGAAGAGAATTAAAAGTAAATTACAAGCAGAGATGGAGGAAGTGCTGTGATACCTGTGGTTGATTTAATGCAAACACAGCATCCGGGCTATCTTTCATTCTTATCGGGTGAAAATATGGAAAAATCACAATATCCTTTGTTCTTCGATTATTGTGTCAAGGTAACAGAACGTTTTAGATACCATGCGTTCAAAGAAGCCAATGTCCTAGTTAATGAAGATAGTTTAATGCATATTATAGAATGTGTGAAACAATTAGATGATACCGATGAACCTGAAATTGTTTTACCGTTAAGAGAACAAATACGTCATAGTTGCTATAATTATTTAGAACACTGTGAAGAAATGGGTACAAAGTTTACTACCCCATCTACCGTTCCTTTGTTTTATCGTAATATCGGAAAACTTGTTATGTTAACGTCATTTAATTTTGCGGGGGTTCAACATGAGTAAACCTGTGCGTATTCTAAAATCAGGTATGACAAGTACGGGTAGCGATACGCGAATGTATGGACCGAGAAGTGAATCTTCTCACATGTTCCGCGCAAATCACGAAGAAGAAGGTGCATACGGCGGAGAAGATGCAGAACATCGTGATGCTCGTATTGACCGTAAAAAACAAGAACGTAAAGATAGAGCAAATGAAATGAAGCGATTAAAACATCTTTCTATTACAACTGCTGACTTACCTGCCGTTGAAGATGAAGATGAAGATTTACAACCTACTAAGTTTGATAATGAGTTAGAGCCATCTTTGATGACTGGTACTCCGGGTAATTACGGCGCACTTACAAGTTTAGCAAATCAGGCTAGAGGGCCGGGTTTTGCCGGAGGGCAGAACTTTGCCATGGGAGAACCTATGGAAATAGCATTCCAATTATTAAAAGCATACAAAGATGAACATTTACAGTCATATTTAGATGGTGATATAAATGAGATGAGTATGTTTGGTAACTCATTTGATGAAAACAGATATCCACTCTTACACATGAATGTAAATCATCCAATGGTACAAGACCATGACGATGCTGTAAATGAGTTGACAAGAAGCAATGAAGGTGTTGCGGCATTTGAGCCTCAATTGCGTGAAACTGAAAGTGATTTGAAACTATTACATGATTACATGGTGATGAGTCGTTCTCCGCGAGGTGCTCCAAGGCAATTGTCAGACCCTGCTAATAACCTTTTACAAAATATGAGAAATCAAACTAATTATCACGACATGAATCACGAAGATTTAGCAGTGATTAATATGAGTATGTACATGGCTACTCTGAAAGCGTTGAAACATAAAAACTCACAACCGTCTTTTGACCAGTCAATGATGGGTGATTTGAAAGGTAATCCCATAGAAATAGCATTTCAATTACTCAAAGGCGAGAGACAGGGCTTTGTAGGTAAAAAGCCGAAAAGAAAGAAAGGGGCAAAAGCGAGAAAAGCACATAAAGAAAGGCAGAAGAAATGGCGACCTTCAACTGGTGAGTTCAAGAGACCACCGGGCGGAATGACACCCGGCAGTGCTACATCTAGAAGAGCCAAGGCGAGAATGCGTGGTATTGCTGGTGGGAAGAAAACTGGATTAAGTAGAGCGCATCTTGCTGTCGAAATGTCTCACAGGGGTGTAAAAACTAAACAACCTATGTCTAAAGATGTACAAAGATACAGACAATACCTCGGTCAATCTGAGGCACGAAAGCGTTTAGGTAACATACGAACCGTTTCATCTACACCGTCAAGATTCGGTGCACGTTCTTACAAAGCAGGTTTGACTGGCGGTGGTACATTGCAAAGTTTACTACCCGGACAAGCGCAACAAATGAGAAGACCTGCACTTAGGTCTATTAGACCACCACCACTAATGCCCCCATCTTCACCGCGCAGGGCTACATTACCATCGCCTAGTATACCTAGTCCACCTGTAATGTCGCAACCAAGAATGGGCGTTGGTGTTCAGGGTATGTCCGGTCAGAGTCCAACTTACAGACCTAGATTACCTAGTTCTGCTATACAAGGTGCACCTGTGATGACTAGTGAAGTTGGAGAAGGTAGCGAATTACAAAAGCGGGGACTATCATACTATGACATGGCCGAACTTCGCCAACTCGTTAACGACGCTCGAAGAGCGATGAAGAGAAAAGAAACCAAGAAAAAGGGTAAAGGGGATAAAAACGTAGGCTCTGCTAGTAATTTACCAGCGCACAATAATGCGCCCACTAAAGAAACTACTAGGCCGGAAGGTGCAACCGAAGATGCAACTAATGACCCTCGTACTTTTGGAATCAACCCTCTAGACCACTTAACAAGTCGAGGCGGTAGAACTCCATGATTAAATCTACTATAATTATGAAATCTCTTTTACTTAGAAAGGGCGATGGTAATTATAATTTATTTGCTGGTCAATTACAAAACCTAAGGTATCCACCTCCCGAAGCACATAATTCAGACCCTGACGGAATGGATATTCCGGCGTTTGCTCACACTGGCGCTCATGGAGAAAATGAATCAGGTATTCCGGGCGTAGGTCATGTATATCCGGGCGATTGGAAAATAGGTATGCATGGGGAGAAAATATACGCTGATGAATCCGGCGGAGAACACATGCATGGTATTGACGGAATAATACGTGCAGTTGGGGACTCTTTGCTAGAACATGGAATAAAAGCGCCAGCAAAAGATGTAATTCAAAAAGCCATAGATATGCATAATCAAGACCATAAAGAAGATAATCATTTACCTAATGTAGATAGTGTTGCTTGGAGAAAAATGCATTTAGCGCCATTACAAGAACAAGACCATAGAGTCAGAAGTAATTACACTCAAGATGGTAATTTAATTACAAATTATACAAACAGTCACGGCGATAAACATAGATTCGGTACATATCTAGAATCTTATGCTGTACCTTTCAATAATCAACTTGGAGAAGTTATGGCACAATTGGGACACCCTAATCCGCAAAAACATAGTTGGGTAAAGAAACCTTATGTAAAACCACATAGATTACATTTAGTTCCTGATGGAGAAGGCGGAATGCAGTTTGGAGCACAAGCAGTCGATTCCGGTAAAATGCAAGACGGTAGAATACATGGTAATCAAGCGGCAAAGTGGGGTAGTAGAATGCCTGATAATAGAGCCTTCCAAAATATTTCATCTTGGGGAGTGGCACATCATTATCCTAACGTTTACTATATTCCTCAAAGCGATGCTGCGCCTAATGCAAGAAGACAAATAAGACAAAAAACAGTTGATAGTTTTCTACATCACATGGCTCAAGCAAGCGGCATAGACAGAGATGCTGCTATGAGTAATTTGGTAGTTGACAGCGCGGGTGCTAGAAAACATTTAGCAAATATACCGGGTGAGATAAACGGTAAACCGCTAAAAGTATTATTACAAACACGTGAAGGGCAAATAGAAGCGGCTAACTACTTATCTCAGTTTCCAGCATTTCAAGCAGTTTATGGTGAAAATAGAAGACCGACCTTTGATGCTGATGGAAATATAAAACAAGGAGGCTCTACTGTTGGTAGAATGAATCATCTATACGGACAAAGATATGGGGATTCGGCAGAAGAAGGAAAAGGACTTGACCATTTTATGAGTCATAGCGACAGGATTGGTGTAGAACATCAGTTGAATGGAAAAATTGGTCATCATAATAGAGCAAAAGATGCATGGAGTAATGTTGTGCTTGCGGCTTCTCAGGGAATTAATCACACAGAAGATGATTTATCACCTGAGGATTTACAAGCAGCGAATGTTAGATTATACGATACTCCTGAAACAAGAGCGGCTGCGCCTAATGTAAAAATGATGCTAGACCATTTATTCCACACTCATTCCATAGCAGGGGGACATGAAAGAAAAGAAGTGCCTTCACAAGAAGAATTACAGCAATTACAACCAATTGTAGATAATATAATTCAGGGAGGTACACATGAAGATAGAGGGCAATTAGGTGTACCTGAACATATTAGATATTCAGACATGTCATCCTCTATGACACCAGTTGGTGCGTCTATGCAACCCGAAGAAAGTACGTTAAAACCTAGAGTGGGTAACGAAAAAGGTATATCCGGTGCACCTGTTCCAGTTTCCGGCGGTGCACCTCCGGCTGCAACTAGTGGTGCACCACCACCTCCACCACTTCCACCTCCACCACCTGCACAGGATGTGGGGTTTTACCCTCCACAAATGACAAGAGAAAGAGGACAAAGAATAACACAACCTCAATCTTTGAATCTAACGCCGCAACAAATGCAAAGATTACAATTTGCTAGTGCACCTCGAAGTCAAGTAGCAGATGTAATGAGTCAGTCGGGTTTACCTGAGAGAAGCATAACACCCGATAGAATGCAACAATTTCAACAAAACGTTGGTGACCCTTATCAACGTTTTATTACTCAATATGCAAAAAGCAGCGACAATCCTAGTGCAGCAAAAGACAGACTAATTAAAGCAGTGGAAATATTACAAATAGAAGATGCTCGAAGAGATGATGAAATCATCAAGCATTTACCTTCTAATAATTTAAGCGTAGATTCTATTACAGACATTCTTTACTTAGCAAAAATGCTAGACATTACATCTATGGATGTTAGTACAATATTAAACACTAAAGGCGATTGGGAGAGAATATCTAAGACATACGGCTATTCCGATAGAGTAGTTAAAGTGGTCAAGGTTTCATTCGGGGGTGTCTAAATGGGTAAAGTTTACGTTATTAGAAAAGAACAGTCAAACTCTATGCTTTCTAACGCATCTATGGCTTATAGCCCTAGTAGTGGAACACAACTTATGGTTGGCACTAGTCCCGAAAATGTAGATTATTCGCAGTATGGGACTTCTAATAGTAATCAACGTCAATTAGCACAAAGATATGGAAATCTAGGTAGATACGCTAGATACGGAATGGCGGGTCTTGGGGCATTAAACTCATTTTACAATACTACTGCAAGTGGACAGCCCGGTGCAATTAGTTCTCTTGGTAGTGGCGCTTTGAGTGGGTATTACGGTTCTCAAGGACTAGAAAATATAGGTGCTAAGTTTGGCGGTCGTGTTGGTGTAAGAAGAGATGCTAGAGAATCTAACGAAGCGTATGACGAAGCCAACAGAGAAAATCAAAGAAGAATGGTAAATGTAATCGATGCGAATAATAGAGTGACTGGGGCACTTTCCAATATTGCCAGTCCTAAACAAATCCCTCCAACGTTAACACCCACTAATTCTACCCAACAATCGCTATTAGATAATTACGGAAAACAAAGAAATAACGCTTTCAAAATACAAGATTTAAGAGGTTAAAATGTCTAAGAATAAGGAAGAAATGGATACCTTTATTCTTAATATGGATAAAGAGATGTCTAAGAAATCCTTCAAGTACTTCTTTGTAGATATGTTAGGTTTCATGTACAATCACCATCACGAATCTTGGAAAGAAGGATTGGAAGAATCTCAGTATTTTTGTGTTAAAGCGTCAAGAGACCACGGAAAATCTGTTTTCTTTATGATGTATGCCTTATGGTTAGCCGCATTCAAACCTAATACCCACGTTATGATATTCTCTCACTCTCTTGAACAAACTCTTGAACACATGCGCTTTGTACGTAATACAATAGAAGGACACGATATACTTAGAGATTTGAAGCCACAGGGTAAACCTTGGGCTAAATCTTACTTTGAGTTTTCCAATGGTAGCCGTATGATGGCAAAGTCGGTTGGAGGTGCTACACGTGGTTTCCACCCCGACATTGTTGTATGTGACGATATTCTATGGGGTACTACTGCAAGCGAACTTGCTAAAACAGCAGATTGGTTTTATGGTGTTTTGTTACCTGTACTTCACCACAGTAGTAAATTAATGATGGTGGGCACTCCTTTCAGTTACAACGATTTATACGCTGAATTAGAACAAAAAGAAACTTTTAGAGTAGAAACTTATCCAGCAATAAACCAAGAAGGAGTTGCGTTATGGCCTGAAAGATGGGATTTAGAATCTTTAGAGAAAAGAAGAATGTCTATGCCAGCAATACAATTTAGCCGTGAATACCTATGTGAGCCGATTCACGACGTGGCGAGTATGTTCCCCGGCCCATTATTAGAAAAATGTAGAGACCCTAAACTTGTTTTGATTGACAGGGCTGAAACTTTCTATAACGAAGAAGGTGAAGCAAACGGAGTCTTTGGTCAGCATTTCGTAGGACACGACCCCGCTATATCATCTGATAAAAATGCCGATTTTACCGCTATAACTGTGATGCGACAAAAGCCCGGTGAAGCAACAAAAGAAATAGTTCACGTGGTACATGAGAGAGGTATGTCTTCTATGGCTCAGAAAAGAATGATGGTATTACTAAATAGTCGATTTAGTCCTGATTTAATTCAACTTGAAGGTAATAACTTTCAGCGTATGTTAGAACAAGAAATGAGAGAGTTGAGAGCAGATATGCCAATTAGAGTATTTATGACTACTCGTACTCGTAAAGAGTCGTTGTTTATGAGTTTATTACTCGCATTTGAACAAGGCCACATCAAATTACCATATGGTGATGAAAGAAGTAGAACCTACACTCACAAAGTTGAGCAAGAGTTGAATAGATTCGGAATGCAGAAAAATGGTAAACTAGAAAGTGTAGGCGTACATGATGACTTGGCGATGAGTTTAGCACTAGCAAATTGGGCATCTAAGGAGTTCAAGGGAAGCATTACACTCTTAGATGATTACATGCCCGGATTTGATGAGTGGTTTAAGGGCGAAAGCAAAAATGACTCGATAATGATACCATAGGTGAAGAAGATGAATGATACAATAATGAAAGATGAATGGGAAAATAATACTTTTTGGATAGAGAATTGGGTGTACTGGAGTTCTTAAAATGAATACTTTTTCTAAGAATAACGATGGTTGGTTTGAAGCCAATTTAGGTTATTCTGCGACAGAGTTAGTACATCGACTTAGAAAGGCTAGAAGAAGCAACAAAGATGAAAAAGAGTTTATTGATAAAGCCATAGAAGATATACGGGCTATGAAAAGTATGGAATTAGATGCTACTCTAAAAATGCATAGTTGGTGTGAGCAATACTCTGATGTGATAAAAGAATTAGGAATGTCTGATAATAATATGAAAGCCTTGAGAAAGTTTGGCGACTCTCGTAGAGTTAGTTTACAAAGAGCCTGTCACCAATGGCAGAAATCAGACGACGCTTTGAAAATGCTTGAAGAATATGAAGATGTGTGGCAAGACGAACAGAAAAAAGCATGGGTGGCTGCAATGGACGGTAAAAGAGATGCAAGGAAAGTATGGAAAAGTACACTTCATCAAATGGATAGACTAAATGAAAAAGACCGAGAGGCGTTAGTAAAAAGTGCTGAAATACTTTTAGAAAAAGGTACTATGAGCGGTAGAACGTTATTTGCTAATCTTTACGATAGAAATATATTACACAAAAGTATGACATCTATGAAATTAGCAAAATTACTCAGTATGTATGGAGAAGAAGTAGATATTATGGCCGGGGCATCTAGAGGCACATTTGTAAAAATGGATAGAACTGGATTAATCATAAAAGACCCATGGGCGTATGCTGCGGGCTTCTTAGATGCAGATGGGTATATTACAATTACAGGGAGAGGTGAACCTAGAGCCGGATTTATCGCTACTGGTTCAAGAGGTAAAGTACACTGTGAACAATTGCAAAAAACTTTAGATTGCGGTGTTTTACAATTAGACCAAAAAATATACAAAGATAATCAAAGAAGTCAACATAGATTACAATTTTATTCTAAGGCAGATATTAGTAAACTATTGAAAGGTATATTACCGTTTTTAGAAATGAAGAAAACTCAAGCAAAAGCGGTTTTAGCATACATAGAAGAAAACGATGGATTAAAGAAAGAAGAATTAAAGAAAGTCGTAAGATACTACAATTGGAGCGATGATACCAATAAGTCGAATGCGCTCCTTTCGGAATGGGGAGTGCAAGCCGACGATATAACAAAGTGGGCGGAGGCGATATAATATGGCAGAAGAACAAGGAAGAATAGGTCGATTAATCTCTGCATTAGGTAGTCCGTTTAGAAGTAGAACAACTCCTGAGCCGCAAATGCCGTTATACACAACTGGTATTCAAGAGCCTGTATTAGCACAAGGTATTACTATTCCAGCGCTTTATGCAGTATCACAAGAAAACTTGATTCTTAGAACTGTAATTTCTAAACTAGGACAAGAGATATTTAGAAGAGGTTATTATTGGGAAAAGAAGTTTCAGCACAAGTGCAAGGACTGCGGTGAAGAATATACTCACGAAGTAGATAGTTGTAAGTTATGTGGAGGGGAAGTAAAACAACCTGACGTACAGCAACTAATCTACCCTAAGTGGTTACTAGAGCAACAAAACTCTATGGAACAAGATTTCATGCACGTGTTGCAAGAGATAGAAAGAGATTTAGAAATAGTAGACGATGCTTTCTTAATCTGTGTAAAAGAATATTTCGTAGACCCCGAAACATCAGACATCAAGTTTTACAGGGTTAAAGAATTGATTAGAGGTGACCCCATCTTTATGAGAATTATATCTGATAAGCGTGGTGTGCGGGGTGGAAGATACAAAGTATGTCCTCTTCATAGAGACCAAATCTCCTATCCGGGTCAAGATGACAAGTGTGAAGTTTGCGGCAATAATATGCAAGAAGCGCACTATGCAAATATGGCTGGTAGTGGTAAAACACAGTATTACTTAGAAGGAGAAGTAATACACATTAGTAAATACAATCCATCTAAATTGTATGGTAGAAGTCCTGTGAATACAATGTGGAGACAGGCTATGACACTTACTGCAATGGATAATTACATGTATACCTCATATCAGAAGAGAAGAAGTCCAAAAGGAATTATCTCTGTAACCACAGATAATCTAGAATCAATGAAATCATTTTGGAAAAGTGTAGACGAAAAAATGGAAAGAGACCCGCACTATATACCTAAAATTGGTATTGAAAGCCAAACTGGTAGAGGCGGTGTGAATTGGGTAAAGTTCATGGATACGTTAGAAGAGATGCAATATATTCCTGTTAGAGATGAGATGCGTAATAGAATAGCGGCATTCTTTGGTGTAAGTAGCATCTTTATGATTGATAGCGGAAAATCCGGTGGATTAAATAACGAAGGTATGCAAATACTTGTAACTAACAGGGCTGTTGAGTTTGGTCAGAAAGTCTACACGCAAGTTCTATTTCCTAGAATGTTAAAACAAATGGAAGTAACAGATTGGAAGTTGACGCTTTATCCGAATGAAGAAGAAGACGAGATTACTCGATTACGAAGAGATGAGATGGAAGTTAACCTTGCACAAAGAATGATGATGCTTGGATACAAGCCTGAATTAATGGAACAGGGAGATAGAGATATACGATTTACTTATCGACAGATGAATGAGCAACAAGATGGCGCACCTCCGATGCCGCCGGGAATGCAACCGCCTCAAGGAATGTCACCCGGAAGCGGTGGCCCAATGGCTCAACAAATGGGTGCAAGTCCTCCGGGTTTGTTGGCTAATGCGATGCCACCATCACAGCCCGGTGGTGAGGGTATGGGTATCCGTACTCCAAGAGGACCAGCCTCTCCTCAAAATAGAGGAAGTCCGGGTATTGGGTCACCAGTAACCAGTGTTCAACAACGCGGTCCTCCTAATTCAGTTGCGCAGAACAATTCTCGCGCTTTAATGAACTCTAGACGGATAAAAGGCGCATAATTAAAGTAGCATCGCATACACGCAAATGGTAGTGAACCACATGGACTTATTGAAAATGCATCCAATGGCTAGAAAAATGACCGCACATAATGAGGCTTTTACCAAGGCTCTAGAAGACGGTAATGCAGACGACGCACGCCAACATCTAAATGAATTATTAAAGTATGCAACTAACATGGAAACAGACTTAGAGTTTGCAATAAAGAAAGCAGAAACAGAAGTAGTTACTCCCGACAATGGATGGGAACACAGAAGTCCAGTTCTAAAGTTTAACAAAACTGGTTCTAACTTCGACCCTTCAATGAGAGATAGACAATTAAATGGTACAATTATGTCCTCAAGAACTAATTCACAAATGAAGCCAGCAAGAGGCACATACGGACGTTATTCTCCCGGTAACTGAGGCTTTAGAATGGAAGAAGATGTAACTGAGCGTTTAATGAATGCTCTAATTTCTAAAATGGAAACTATGGATAGAGATATTCAATCTGTTCGTGCTGAAAATGCCATGCTACGAAAAGCAATGGATAATCCGCAAATAATTTTGAGAAAAGCAGGTTACGTGCCTTATTCTACACCATTGTCGGAAGATGTTAGTGTTGATGCCTTTAGAGCAGATATGGAAACATCATCAGGTACTATACTCAAACAAGATGAAAATAACCCTGATAAATATTCTAACGAACAGATTCACGAAATGAGTTGGGACGATATACATGAAATGGCAGACCAGCATAGAGAAGTAAAGGAGATGTATTAATGAAACCTAGATATGAAGCGGCCTCACCTAAGGCATACGAGATGTTAAGAAAAGCAGAAGAAATAGCAGAGAGACTAGATACTCTTGAAAAAGCAAAAAAAGCAATGTGTCCTAATTGCAGTATGACAAAAATGGATTGTATGATGAAAGGGGGATGTGGCTCTATGGAGAAAGCAGGGATGGCCGAAAAAGACAAGTATTGCATGAAGAACTTTAACAAGAAATACTCCGAGTGTTCTGACAAGCAAAAAGCACAATGCGACAAGGCTCATGGTAAAGTTGCAAAAGGCACTCATCACAAAGAAACAAGTTTTGGTACACAGCCGGAAGGTGTACAATTTAACATAGAAACTGGTGGTCAAACATACAACGCTTTCTATCACACAAATCAAAGTCTTTTAGATTCAGAAGATATTGCTAACAAAGGTGCATCTAGTGAAAGTGTTAATTTAGACACTTTGAAAGTTAACACCCATGATACAGTAGACCGTCTTGTTGAGGGATAAGATTGAATAAAGTGTACGTCAAGAAAGGCGTTGCACAAATGGACCCATGTAAAATGTGTGGTGCAACTGCATACGAAGGTTGTAAACAAGCAAGGGGACTTTCACTTAGAGATTGTCCTTATTACCAAAGGTACAATACCGGAGGCTGAGAGGGAATGTCATGGAAGAAGATGCGATACAAGTTTACATCAGACACCGTACTGAATTGCTAAAAGCAATTTACGATAATACTCCACCGGAACAAGAGGTCGGAGATTATCTAATTTCTAAGATGAACTTAGAGAATCATAACATCACATATGAGAAAATAGATGTTGACGTTGTGTGCGATTCTTTCAGTGAATATATTCTATCTAAGGCTAAAGAGAAAAAAACAGAGTTTGGCACAATGCACAACTTTAGACCAGCGATGGCTAAATCATATGGTACAGACCATAATTACCGTGATAGAGTAAAACGGGCTTTTAACGAAAATGATAATAAAAAGTATAATTATCCGCTACATAGTCCACAAAAAGATGGTGAGAAATATGGTCCATATCGTGCAAGAAATATGATTCCACACACAATGAAACATTCTATGTGGCCCGAAATTAATCCTTTTAGAATTGCCTTCGATGGTGGCAAAGAAGGGCGGGATAATTTACGTAGTAATATACCAGCATCTATTGAACCTGTAATATTCCCAGCATCACACTACTTAGATGCTAACCCGTTTGATGAGAAACACCATCCAGTTCGTAAAAGAAGAGTCGATACAGGAATGCCTGAGTGGGAAAATATGTTGAGAGAATACTATCTTTCGGATAATAAGTGGGCTGAAAAGGGTATGGAGATAGAAAACGCCCACAAGTTAGACTACAATCAAAGAGATAGAGATAAAGACCACGGTGTTTATCATGGTGTAAACAAAAACAGAAAATCAAGACAACTATCTTTCTTAGGTGGTAATGATGGGCATGAAAGTGATACTAAACACCAGCATACTCTAAGGTTAAGAGACTTCAAAAGATGGCAAAAAGAAAATCCTAAACTTGTAAAAGAGTTAGAAAGTCAAGATATGGATTTAGAAGAAGCCCATTTTAACGATAGAATGAAAAAATTAGATAGTAATGATATTTTTACAGAAAC
>TARA_R110002012_G_scaffold4795_3_pt1 | contig 17519 bp, 30 predicted proteins | sample TARA_R110002012 | Tara Oceans TARA_R110002012 (sample SAMEA4396515) | marine metagenome | biome: Westerlies Biome; feature: [DCM] deep chlorophyll maximum layer (ENVO:01000326); material: water (ENVO:00002006), including particulate matter (ENVO:01000060) such as... | depth 40 m
GATAGCTTTCTTTTCATTCGCCTCTTCCAGAGTTTTCTTAGCTTTCGCAAAAGCACTATCTACAGCTGCTTGATGATTAGTTATAATAAATGCATCTTCCAAATTAGTGAGCCCTTTATCAATAGAAGTCTGAATGACCTCTTTAAGAGCATCCTCTTGCCCATCCAATTCAGGATGATTGGCAATTAGTTGGCCAATATCTGTCTGTACCTGTCTTTCAGCCTCTTGCATTTCTAACTTGTTTTCAAGCTCCAGGAGTCGAGTAGCCATTTCATCATTAGCTTCTTCACTCTTCGTGTCCTGTTCTAGTTCTTTACTTGGCTCAACAATAGGTTCTTCTTTAAATAGCTCGTGATCTTTTCCTAAATAATCTTCCAGAGTTTCTCGTAACTCAGTATCATCATTCAACGACTTCCATTTTTTCGATTGAGCATCGAGAGCTTTTCGCTGGGTAGATAATTCTTGAGCTTTTTGAGTGTTCGAACTCTGCCAATCATGTCTATTCCTTGAATCTTTAAGTGCAGCTCTCAGGTCATCATGTGAATATGATTTTCCATCAAGCTCCAACTCATCTATTGTTGGTGCTTCTTCAGTTTCACTAAGTTGCTCAGTCTCCTGAGTCTCGTTTTCTACGGTAGCTTCCTCACCGCTGGGTTCACTAGGTGCAGCTTCTACAGGCTCGCTCTCACTCTCGTTGATGATTAAAGAGTTTGCGACATCTGCTTCTACTTCACCATAGATTCCACCTTCAATAACTTCGGACATAATGTCCCCCCGCTTATTTGCATGAATTATCTTACTTATTTAGTATTTGTATCAATTAAATAAAAAGACTTTCATTTATTTTAGACCACCTTACTACTGTTCAGATGGTAATCTGTTCATCATACTAGGATCTGATTGAAGTTTAGCTAATATCTCGTCTTCATTTGTTCCAAGATTAGCCATCTCTTCTTCGCTCATCATTTCTTCTCCACCGCCTTGTTGCTCCATCATTTGCCTAATAAGCTTTTCTTTTCCTGGTAATTCAATATTTTCTAGTATATAAATTGGATCAGTAACAAGTCCCATTTGCATTAGCTGCATAATCTTGTTTTCAATCCACTCTCTATTTTCTGGTAACATAGAACCAGCTTTTGCTCGTACATCAAAGTCCATTTGTCCCATCATTGTACCAATATATCTACGTTCATCTACACCTTCATCGGTCTCTACCATCATTATATGCTCTTCTGTACCTAAATTCTTTATCATAGCTATCCACATTGTACCTAATGTCTGTACAGCTTGGTCTACAGCTCTAGCTTTAAAGTCAATCTTTGTTGTAGAGGCCTGTTGATAAATTTGAGCTTGCACACCAGAGGTTACCGAAGCATCGGCTTTACCTTGGGTAGCTTTATTCACACCACTAATAGTTTCAAACATATCGTTTAAAAGTTCGTAAAAGGTAAATACATAACTTGGAATACTTGCAGGTTGCGACATGCTTACTTGGCCTGGTCCTCTTTTGCGTATAATAGATCCAGGTTTATTTGAAATTTGGTCTACAACATCTGTTGTTTCGTCAACTACCCACATTGGGTTAGCCATCATATGAGTGTTATCAAGAATTTGTGAGGCAAGTCTATCCATACTAAGGTTTATAGACTTTAATCGTTTAGGTTCTGGTTTACCCCAAAAGCTATGAGCGGACCCTCCGTTTTTAAGTACAACAAACGGAAATGGGTTTGACACATGATTTTGTTTATTTAAGAATGGATATTTACTAGGTCCATCGTACAATAAGACACCATTAGCAATAGTTGTTTGTCTAATATTCCCTGGGTATTTATCTTGCTCAGTAGACTCTTCACCATCTCCTACATCTACATACTCTTTTGTATAATCTCTAGCAAAACATTCAATAATAAGAGCTCTTTCTTCTAAACCTTTCATTGCATCTTCAGTAGTATGGTAATTAGTCTCTTGACCTTTCGTGTCTGTAATTTGTGTAATACTACTACCACCCATATCTACATCATTGATTTTTAAGGCTTCATACTTCTCAAGCTCTGATTGTGATTTTACATACTTACCATTTTCATACTTTTCTTTAATTTCCCATAAGGGAGTCGGTGCAGCGTATGCAACAAATTCTGCATTTTCTAATTTTGTAGCACTAGGGTTTACATAAAAAGCAAAAGGATCTACTACATCAGCATCTGGCAAATCGTCTTCGTTATTAAAACTTAATTTTAAAATTCCATTTCCATATACGAGGTAATCAAGCAACCAATCAGGTACAAGGTTTTGCATATCCCTAAGTACCCATAACTCATCTATTTGCTTTTGCAATATTTCGGCAGCATTCGAAGCAACATCATCACTTCCTATATTTATCACATCAATTCTTGGAGGTCGGTTAGATAAAATAGGTACCATAGTATCAATAGCAGATGCAATTAAGTCCATGGTTAATTGGTTTTTAAACTTAGGCATATTCATACCTTTCCAATGCTCACCCATATAAAGCTCTTCAGCTTCTCTCCAAACTTTGGTGGTATTAGCTCTTGACCTGCGGCACATATCAAACATTGCCTCAGTCCGTTTAATTATACGTTCTTCTTTTTTGCTAGGCGAATAGGCCTCAGTTACTTCTTTTGCCATCAGTTCCTCAATGATTTAATTTCATTTAAATAGGTAGATGTCATTTCTTCTATAATTTGAACAAGTGCTAACTTGTAATCCATGCTAGAATTCCCCAATGCATCTATTTTCTCAATTTCTTTTATAACAGGTTTTGTTTCTTTAAGTTTTTTGACAATCCAATTTCCTGTATGTTCGTCAAATATTTCGATTATCATGTTCTTACTCCTTCGTAGGATGTCTCTTCCTGTAATAATTTATCTAATTCTTTTTGTAACCAGGGCTTTTGGACCACTCTAGATGGTCTGCCTATATAGTGGAGCATATAACGCATCTGATCCGCATGGTGGTCCTCGCCCTTGGTATCTAAATCTTCTGGTCTTTTATCATCATGTACTAATACTGGTAATGTTCTTATAAACTCTGGACAAGTACTAAATATCTTCATCTTAGGCTGCTTTTCTTCATCATGGTCTAAATAAGACCTACAAATGTTCCAGCCATTTACTCGTTCATTGTTTGCTTTAAACATATTTATTCCATGCTTACCCATAATATCAGCAATGCTCATATTGGAAGGAGCTACTGTATCTGACCTATTTGTATTCTGTGGGTTTCTTATCCACATACTTGGGTCTCCTACTGTAAGCATATATTGTTCATCTCCACTTAATTCAATAATTCTATCAATATGATGGCTTAATTCTTTACCAGCTTCATAATGTTCCCTGTATAAGTACACATTTCCTTCAAAGTCTACTGCCCACCAGCCACATGCAAATGGTGCAGCAAAACCATAGTCAATCGATCTATACTTATACCACTCGTGTGGTATCTCAAAACTGTCAACCACATGAATATCCTGTCTCCACTTCTGAAAAAATTGTCCAGCAAAAACATCCCAGTCACCATCTAGCCATGCCCTTCTAAGTTCATCAGGCAAAGCCTTCAAACTGTTAATATATTCAGGATCTTCACGCATAATAGTAGGGTTATCTGTTACCTTACTAGGTACAAAAATCCGTGACTTTCCACTTTTTGGGTCATAGTAGGTTTTATTTCTAGCATTATCTACAAAGCGAGCTTTTACCCAACCATGCCCTGGTCCCCCTGGGTTTGTTGTTGCAAGTACCTGTGATTTTATACCAGGGATTGTACTTCTGGCGGAAGAGATAAGTCTTAAATAGGACAGTTCATCAGGTATAAGGGTCAATTCCTCAATTGCTATCTTCTGAAACTCTTGTCCTAGGTACTTTGTCCAGGCATCTTCGTTGGATAAGTGACCAGTCCATATCTTTGCACCAGAGGGGAATTCAAATTGGGCTGGATTCCCTGATACTTTTACGTTCATATATCGATACATATACTTGGCTCGGTCAATCCAATCCTTCAAGTCATCGTAATTCCTTCTAATAACTAGGCCTCTATATCGTGGGTTAGTAATACAATGAGGTTCTACTAACCATACTGTCATTGCTTCGGTTTTACCTAGTCAGCCGCCCCCTCTGGAACCACCAAATAAGATCTCTGACTCTGCACGAGTTAAGACCTCAGTTTGCGGACCAGCATGGGGCTGCCATATAACCTTCTCTTTCATATATTTATCCTTGGTACCATAAAGTGTTCGTGGGACCCCTATTCCCTAAGTGGGGGGGTACCTTTTTTGTGGGCAACTTCTTCTGGATGTCAGTAATTTAATCGGCTATCTCTTACCGTGGGGACTTATTATTGGGAAGTGGGGTGGGGGGGGTCTCAATTTGATCAATTTTATTAGCCTCATTTAATGCATCTAGAGGCTTTTTAGGTGGCAATGCAATCACACCTATATGGCTACCCACATCAGCTCTTATCTCTTGTGCTTTAAGGTCAGGTGCTATCTTACTCATCACTATCTTCCAGGCATCCTTTTGCCTTGGGTCATCATCATCTAAGGCTGCACCAAGTACCTTCTCTACTACTAATGCTGCATCAGGATGCTGCCTTATATACTTACCAAAATGATTAGGCGGCCTACCTCTTGGATTACCGCTTTTACCCTTTTCCCAATCAGGGTTGCCAACTTTATTATTACTATCACTCATATGTTACAATCTGTGTACAAAATCCTAATTTTATCGTTTTTTCAGTCGTTAAACACACGCTAATTAAGCGTGTAAATAGCCTTTTTCCGTTTTTTCAAAAAAATATAATGTGGCGGAACAAACTAATTTCCACTAATTATACTAATGTATTATATAATAGCAATTTAATCTCGACAAACATAATCGTAGAATTATACCAAATAATACTTTTACTTGCATTTTAGTATAACTTGTTATACAATCAGGCAGTTATGACAATTCAAACAAACTAATTGGAGTTCAAAATGAGTAAAAATACTATTGATTGCAAAAATTGTGGACATCTTCTCTATGGTTCCATCGTCAGATATAATGAGGTGATAAAAGCTGTAACTAAAAGAGGTGGTGTTGTCCAAAGACTAGTGGACAAGCTTTGCATTAAATGTTGGAAGAAAGAAACTGAAGAGCCTACAAAAAAGGAACTTGATTCTTTAGAACTAATAGCTGAATACATCAGAGCCGAAGTTTATAAAAGCGGTGATTATGAAGATGATAGTGTTCTTTTAGAAGGTTTAGAAAGTGTAATTAATAAAATAAAGGAGAGTAATTAAAATGAGTAATTATAAAAAAGCTGTACAGCAGGTATTTGAATTTGGATTAACAGTTAAATCTTTGAAGGTCTTTAATGGCCGAGAAGGTCATGGTGTTAATGCTAATATTTATTTACATAATAAAAAGATAGCTGTATGTATTGATAGTGGTAATGGTGGTGAATTGAGTTATGATTTTCTAGATGAAGTACATTACAAAAATGATGATGGTGATTACGTTAAGTATGAAAACCATGGTGAATCTAGAAAGGCTATAAATACCTTAATATCAACGCTACCTACTTACACCTATAGTGAGTGGGCACCTAGTTTAGATTGGGGTGATAGAAATGATAAAATACTTCTTCCTACCATTGAGAATGTATTTAACCTCGTTATAAATGATTGCATAGAGTATAAAGAGTTCAAAAAAGCAATCAAGAAAGTCCAAGGATTAATTACTGATTCCAAGGGCAAAACAGACCTTTTTGGCTTCAAGCATAAACCAAGCCAATTAGATACGAAGTTCAACTATAAAGGCAAATCACAGACCTTAGAACAGATTTTAACATCTGAACACAAGGGTATTGTGATATTAAATAAACTAACTGAAGCTGAAGGTTTTAGGGTGTGGAAAAAACACTTTGAAGTCGAGGCTTCATTATAGCTTATCAGGATAGCTTGGAGCATTGGGGTAGTTCGTTTCTACCCCTATCCTCAATGGCAATTAAGCCATTAATAAACAATCGGAGATAAAAATGTTTGACAAAAATAATAAATACATTGGCGATAAAGATATGGTACTTGATAGGATTGAAGAGTTGCAGCATGATTGGATACATGAAGGGATTGCAAACGTACAAGAGCAATTTGGATTAACATCAGGTGATTGTTCTAATGCTGTCGATATGAAGTTTAGGCACGCTTTTAGTGAGTTAGCAAAAGCGACATTAAGTCAACTAATTGAAAATGAGATTATTAGTGAAGTAAGGCTGTCTGATGGTATTAATGTTGATTTAATTAATGCTAGAGGGTTGAAGGTGTATAAGATTGGTGATTGGCAGGTTTTTCATCCGAAGCTTCAATCTGAAATGCTAAAGAAAGGTAGTCGTTCAAGATACCTGGATGAGATAAAGAAAGATTTAGCAACTCATGGCATTGAATTACTTCATGCTAGTGAGTCACCATATGATAATCCTGGATTTTATCAGCTTATCTTTTGTTGTCAATGGGATGAAGAAGAAGGTAGGATTAAGGCTTACGAGCAAACTTATACTATCAGCCGCTTCTTAGACCATTTTGGTTATGATGAAGGTATATCTCATTACCGATGGAGTTTAGAAGATAGTAAATACATTGAGGTGTAAATATGGCATCAGTAATGAATAGAAGTAATATTTGGTACGCTTGTTTTACAGACTCTCAAGGTAAACGAAAAAAACAATCTACTAAAATAAAGGTTAAAGGAAGTCGTTCAAAACAAGAGGCTTTACAGATTGCCATTAATAAAGAGCGTAAAGCGTTAAAGGTGCATGAAAATCGTTTAGAGTTAAATGATGTACTATTAGCGATTGAAGGCTTTAGTGGCGATGAAAAAGACCTTTTGGCGGTGGCTTTATCTAATCACTTACCTAAAAATACAATTACTTCAAGTGACTCTCCTCTAAGATCTTATAAAAAAGTTAGAGAAAAGTGGCTTGGGAAATTGTTTGGAAAAAGTAAAAGATGGATGAAAGATGAGCAAGTATATAATCATCGCTTCATGGCTTTTATTGGTAAAGATAAATTAATTACCGATATAAAAGTTGAAGATATTGATAATTATATTAAACATGCTTCTGAAATGGGTAGGGCACCTAATACGATTACTAACTACCTAAAGCCTGTTAAGCAATGCTTAGACTATGCGGTAGGTAATGGGTATATATCCACAAGTCCTTATGACCATTGTCAAAAACCAGGCAATAAGACAACTAAGGAATGGGATTATATCCCTGATGAAGTTCTTGATATTGTAATTAGTGAGGCTTGTGTTGCTGATAGAATATATTGGACTTGGCTGCGATATACTGCTTTAAATCCTATTGACGTTTCTAATATTAATCCTAATCAGATTGAACAGGATGATGTTGGTGATGGCTATCATATTAATAATGGTCGCTCAAAGAATGGAAGGATTCAGCGGATACCGATTCACAAGAACCTGCAAACTATTATTGATAAATATGGTGATAATGCTTTTGGCCTTTACAGGTCTAAGGCAGCCAGGGATAATAGTAATCGAAGGTTCAGTCCTGCTATCGCTGAACATGGCATTAAATCAGTATTAGGCCTACTTAGACATACTTGCTTAACCAATTTGCTTAAAGCAGGATTGTCATTAGACCAGGTTGCTTTAATTGCAGGACATGCTAATACGACTATGCTTAAAAAAGTATACATCAAGCATGTTGACCAATTAAAAGCTAATCAAGCGATTAATAGGCTTAAATAATGGATACAATATATGACTTCATATTTGATGAAATATGTGATGAGGCATTTCCTCTTCTTGATGAATATAAACAGGAAGAGGATTGTCTTGTTAAGGGTACTACCTTTTTAAATAGCAATGTAGTAGTCCCATTGATTATGGATGATTTAAATATAAACAAGGATATGGCTTATAGAGTATTTGAGGCCTACCCATTAAACAAGAGGAGTTAATTGTGAAAAAGAAAATAATTGACACATTAGATTCATTTGTTGGTACGGTATTTTGGTATATAGAAAGAAGTACACCATTCTTTCTTACTTTAGCAGCGTTGTACGTTTTTGTGCACTTTGTTATAGCTAAGATGAACGGTAACATCTAATGAATATAAAACAAACCATACGCTCACTATTTATTAGTTTAATGTTGACATGGGTACTGTATTGTACCTGGACATACTATGAAGTGTGGCGAATTGATTACATATTGGAGAACTATAAATGAAACTAAAAGCAAAAAAAGTGTTGATGATAAAGGCTGTAATAACCCCAAAAGAACGGAATCAGTTAAAAGCTGCGGCTGCTTTAAAGGGGGTTAGTTCTCAACAGTTAGTTGGGACATTGATTCGAATGTTCTTAACAAATAACAGCTAAATAAAAGGCTCCTTTATGGAGCCTTTTTTGTTTCCCATTTAGACTTCATTAGATGGTATTCCCTGCGACATCTATTTAAAATCCTATTCAATTCTTCCCTAGAACATTTAGTCAAATCTTTATCGTCCACCTCTATACGTTTACAGAATAAAGAATGCTTTACCCCAATACCATCAGGGTAATCCAATTGTGTTTTAGCAAAGACCTCTATGAGGTCATAGTGTGCCAACTAACGTAAGTTTCTACGCTTAGGTACACCAGGTACAAGTTCACCCCATTTACGTTTCTCTAATTGCCATAGTCTTTTACGAAGTCTACGAACATTACAGTCTGGGTTATCTCTTAACTTGTCCCTTATTAAGTCTCGATAAATTTCTCTAGTAAGATATTCATTGTTTAAATCACCTTGCTTAGACATCCATAATCTTTCCTGTAATCGGATGAATATTTGGTTCTTCCTGTGCCATTTTAGCTTGTTGTACTTCAATGAACTTCTTTTCCTGATATCTATCAGCTTCTTGTTGCACTTCTCTTAGGAATTCAGATATTTCAAAAGGGTCTTGATGCATAGAGATTTTTCTATCTCTTTCATGCTGAAGAGCCCTGATTAAGATCCTAGTCCTGGCTTGGTTTAACTTCATTTAGTTCCTCTGGGAATGTGGTTTTATGTATTAATTTCGCTAGTATTTCAGCGGCAATAAGTTTTTTAGTGTCAGCATCACAGTCGGTTCTTGTATCTAGGACCCTCATAATGATGTCTTCAAGTACTTTTTCCATTAGCTTTTTCTTCCTTTAGGTCTTTCATTAGCTGCTTAACGATTTTCCTATGTTTGAGCTCTTCCTCTTTTGGGATCTTGATTGTAACTACCTCATCTCTTTGTTGTTGTAGCCACATAATTTCTTCAGGGGTACGATGCTTGGTTAGAAGCTCCCAGGCCTCAGCAGGTGATTGGTCATTCTTTATATGACATCCTATACATAGGCTTATACAATTTAATGGCTCCCATCTAGTCGTAATATTTGCTCGACCAAACCAGATATGAGCACAATGCAATTTTTTACTATTTTTACCTTGTGTAAACTTCTTGTCACATTTTTGACAAGTCCAATCATCTCTTTCCCTAACATAATCAGAGAAATTCTTATCGGTTGTTGTTCTTTTAATCTTCTCACCTTTAGCACCTCTTCCATACCACGACATTAGACAGCAACCTTTTCTTGTGTAGTTAATTCCCTTAACACAACCTGTATTGCCTGGGGATATGCAAAATCCTTTAACTGTTTCACTCTAGACATATACTGTCCATCAGGATGTACAGCATGAAACGAAGGTATATTCATTTTATTGGAACATTTACAAGCGTACATACGAGTGTAATACTTACCCTCATTATCTTTCATAATAGATGGAATGCATCCTGTATCCTGGCACCAATAACAAGTATTTTCTGGATCATGTGAAAAGCTTGTCTTTTTAGGCTTGAGTGTAGTGTAAATATTTTTTAACTCACCTAATGATGGGAAGCGTTGTGCACTTTCCATTATTTGATTGATAGCTTTAACTAGGATGTAGGTCTCACAACCGTTTGCCCACCTAGCATAAATCTTCATTTGTCTTTCATTATATGGTTTTGCAAATGTGTCCCATAGTTCCGCCAACTTATCTTCTACTGTTTCCATTAGTTACCCTTCCCTGTAAATTGCTTAAATATGTCTGCCGCATTTTTACCACTCCCATCACCTGTACTTCTTCTTGCCCAATTCGATAACCTTTTAGATGTTTCCCAAGTATTTTGTAATTCATATTTCATCTTTGTCTTACTTCGATTTAACTCCGTCCAATAGCTAATGAAATCTCCCAACATCATTTCAGGATATGTTTCTTTATATTGTAAAACTTCTAATTCAAATTTTTCTCGCCTAGTATTAACATTCTTATCATTGTTAACATTCTTATCATTCTTTAGTTGTGGTTTTCTATTGGCCTTGGATTGGTCTTTAGTTGTACGCTCAGTTGTACGTTCAGTTGGTTGCTCGTTCTGGTAAGTCTCGTAATTACAGATAGTTAAGTGCGTGTAATTGTGGTTGCTATCTAGGCTAATCATTGAGTCCTTTTTAAGCAATTTTAAGAAATGTCTAACCTTACTTCTTGACCACATAAACTCTACTGAAAGCTTATCTGAACTAGTTACAATCTGGCCTCTTTTGATAGAAACAAGGTTTCCGTTGACTAGCCATTTTTTCGTTTTATGGTTAGCCATTATAATTAGAGTTATCCAAGCCTTTAGGTATTCAGCATTGTCAAAGACCCAATGTTTTCTAATATCCCTATGCAGTTTTATCCATCCCCTATTCTTCTCCATCATCTCCCCCACAGGCCATTGTTTCACCTACAAAGTATTTGTGCTTTTTGTTGTCGTTTTCTCCTCTAAAGATAAATCCTTCTTTTGTGACGATGTTTTGCCTGGACCTCCTGGAAATCTCCTCGCACTCGGCACCATTGAGCGTTTGTTCCATTTCTGTGCTTTTTTCTTTTCTTTTGCTATTAACGTCTTCCAACCTGACATCTCTATTCTCCTTTATTTGCATTATTTCACATACTACATAGACAATACAGTCCAGCAGTTCTTCTAAAGATTCCTTGAGCCAATCCCTACCATCGTTAACATCAATATGGTCTCCGTACTTTTTTGCTCCGATATCGATACGCTCATTAATCATTTTCTTGATCTTTTCATTTGACATATTCTCTCCTAGTCCCATATGTTAGGTATGGTTGTAAATGCGACTTCCCACTCCCCCACAGGAACGTCATAAAAATGTTCACCTTCAGGCATTGACCTATTTGGCACTTCAATAAGTGGATGGTCTCTAATAACTGAGGATTTACAGCGATATAAGGTATCGTATTCGCCATTTGGCAAGACATGGTGGACTACTACGTCATACACAATGTCTAGGTCTAAAAATTTGGTTTTACGCTCTGGCACATGAAATGTTTTATATGGCCAGGTCTCTGTATAAATAGTTCGCCTCTCTACCTCATCCCCTGGGACCATAATGTCCACACCATAATCGTCAGGGTTTTCGATAGCAGGAACTCCTTTACTTCTAAGGTATTTTAAAACAACCTCTTTCCCTGCTGGGTCGTTGGCTGCATGATTCTCTTTACTAAATGGTTTTCGCTTGATAGTAACTCCCATGGTATGTGGTTGGGGTAAAGTAGTAGGGAGTAAGAGCCAACCCACTCCCTACCTATCACTTAATCGGCTTTCCAGCCTCTTCTTTTTAATCCCAGGGCATTGGCTCCTGTGATTGCTTTTGTCCTCCCTGGCCACCCTGTCCGCCTTTTGCTTTACTAGGGTCAGGCTTATACAAACTAAGCTTGAACCAGGGTTTACCAGTATTCTTAGCAACTTTAGCATATACGGTAAAGTTCATTTTTACACCGTTAACTAAGACATTGCCATTTCCCCAATAGTTCTTTGGATCATCCATATCACCTTGGGGGTTAAAATCAGGGTTTTTAAACAGACTACCTGTATTGTCTTTCTGTTCGTATGCCTGATTATTATTATCGTAGGCCATTCTAGGCTCCTTCTCTTTGTTTATAGAGGTTAAACACTCTACGAGGTTGTTTCTTGATGGAAGGAATAACCTTACCATCCTTATTCATATTCTGGTCATACCAACACCCAACAGCTCGAAGCATTGCTTCAGGCTTATACTTTTGATAACTCAAAGTGTAGGTAGGCTCATTTCGATACGAATCTTTTGTGTATAAACACGCTATCTCATCAATCTTATGCTCAGGATGTTCTTTATCCCAGGCCATCTTATATCCTGTATTTTGTAGCTCATGGCTAGGATATTTCAAGCCTGTCTTAATATCAATCATTACAATGCTTTCTTTTTTACTGTTCTTAGCCTTTTTCATGCGAACAATAAGGTCTAAACGACCTGCAAAAGGAAGATCTTTATCATAGACAGCGTATTCACAAGCAAGAGGCTTAGGGTTTTTGTCTGACCAAAAGGCCATAAATGATTCCATATGTTTAGCTACATCAATTGCTAAATGCTCAGGTCGTGAGTATAATTCTCTCCAGGCATGATTCTTTTCATTAACAATTTTGTTATAGATATCATCCATTGTAACCACATTGCCATAGACTAACTGTTCATCCCAATGATGAGCATGGGTTCCTTTTATACCCTTAGCATCTCTTTTTTTATAGTCATGCTGAGTTAATAACCAATCGTCATAACCTGCACCCAGGCTTAATGATTTTAAACAAGTGGTCATGCTAGGTCTCCAATTGTCACGATTATCATCGCCTTCTAAATGGTACCATCTACCATTAGTCGTTTGTGTGGCAGTTATCTTTTGGCTTTCAAATATATCTATATGCCCAAAGTCTTCAGCTAGTTCTGGGTTATCCTTCTCTAAAGTATATCCCTCTGCTTGCACCACAGCCATCGCCTCATCAAGAGACATACTCCCACTTCGTATTTCTTTTACTTGTCCCATAGTTTTTCCTTATCTTTTAACCTTCTTGCAATCTCCAGGCTTAACACAACGATTAAAACCATAAAGACAAAAATTAAAGCCAGGCCTATACCCCCCACTAATAAGCTACCTGCTAGTTTAACAATGACATCTATCATGCTACTCTCCTTCTAGTTTCTTAAATAAAACTCTTAAAGCTTTTTCTGCTACCTGTGGAACTACACCGTTACCTATTAATCTCAATCTATCCACTCGGTTTGCAGCTGTGTCCACCCCACTTCTAAACCCATTAGCGTTTCTGCCCAATTTGGGTTTAACAGTTCTCGGCTCTTCCCATTTTTGTTGGATCTTGCCTGGTCTTGATGGCCATTTTTCGGCCAACTTTTCGGATTTACTTGTTCTCTTAGGTTTGATGGTGCAGTCCTTCCTTTTCTATGTGTTTCAAACTGTTTTTTAATAGCGGCACCTTCTTTAGGTGGTAAGTGGTCTAATGTATTTGGTGTTGCCCAATTTCTAGCTCTTTCCTTTTGTACTGCCATAGCTAGATTTAAAGACCTGCCACTACCTTGCTTTACCTTACCTTCAGCCACAGCTATTTTTGTCCTGGCTCGTCTTGCTATTAATTGTTTCTCTATTATATCCCATGATACACCATCGCTAACATTAGTCGCATCTGCGGTTGGCCAGGATGAAGACCCTTTTTCGTAAGTGAGGTGCTCCGACTTCACTCGCTGAGAATATTCCTGTTGCAACTTTGTAACCTCTTTCTTCCAAATCTCCGAGGACATATTGGAGTACCGACTGCCCATTCCTGGTTTTGCTAGTGATAATTCCGTAGACATTTTCGAGAATAACATAAGTTGGTCTGCAAGCTGAAATTCCTTTTGCGATGTATGGGTATAAATGTCTTGGGTCTTTATCAGCTTTTGGATTTGCTGAAGCAACTGAGAATGGCTGACATGGGAATCCTGCTGAGATAAAATCCACTTGTCCACAAAAGTCTTTGAATGGGAAGGTTTTAAGGTCCGTGTAGATAGGTGCTGGATGTAGGCTACCTCTTTCCATCTTTGAGACCAAGTTTGCCACCGCATAAGCTTCGATTTCGACATGAGCGATTTCTCGCACATTTGGGAAAATTCTTCGCAATCCAATCCCAATTCCTTCGTATCCGCTACATAGGGACAGGTGTGTAATGATTTTGGAATTATCCACACTAATTGGTGCCCCATAAGACTGTGTAATTAAGCAGCCTAGTCCAATCGGAGAGTGATTGTGAGTTATGACAATAAAGGGGCACCATTATTTGCAACACTTCTTAAATTTTTTATTAGAACCACAAGGGCAAGGGTCATTACGACCATGTTTAATACTTGTAATAGGTTCTTTTTTAAACTCTAATATGCATTTACCATTTATATGGTCTATTTCATGTTGTATACATACTGTCTCTAATAAACGCATCTCCTGGTCATTCTTATTATCTTGTACTTCTTCCCAGCTACCTTTACCATCAAAAGAAATAGATTCCCCACTAAAATACCAATCTGATTCTTCTTGCTCTGTTTGTATAATAATGTTTTTACTTCTATTTGTATTAATATATGTACCAGGATAAGATAAACATCCTTCATTAAATAAAACTGTTCCCCAGCTATCTACAACTATAGGGTTTATAAGAATAATAGGTTTTCTAATCTTGACAACAGCAACAGCAGCATCAATACCAATTTGATTTGCAGCCAGGCCTACACCTGTCTGTGCTGTTTCTAATACATCAAATAATTGGTCAGCAATCTGCAACCCCAGGTCAACTGTAACTCTACGAGATGGTAAATTTATATAAGGGTTGTCGTGTGTATGACAATTAACAATCAAACTACAGTAGATATCTTACGTTTATAAGCATTGATTGATTCAGGCTCGAATCTGTATGTTCTATGCCCCAATCTTAACGCAGGGATATCACCATTGTGGATCAGTGACCTTAACTTAGGCCATGTAATACTAAGATGTTTACATACATCTTTCGAGGTTAGTAATTCTGTTTTTGGCATGTGGATTCCTTTCATAAATTACTAGATAGTATAAATAACTTAGTAAAATTGTACTATAAGTATAACTAATATGCAAATATTTTTTATGTAATTATTATATATTTTAATACACTTTTATATATTACATTCCACTTCGAAGTGATAGAACAGATACCTAGCTTCATTAAAAAAGTAAGATCTGACAATAATCTTACTCAACCTAAATTTGCTAAAAAATTAGATTGTGCAGCTATATCTATACATTGCTACGAGTCTGGCAAAAGAATTCCAAGTTTAAATTTTATAGATAAGTTAATAGAAGTGTTTCCAGATTGTAATATACATGAAATAATATGTAGTGAATCAATTGTAAGCTCTGAAGAAAGAGTTACGTTAAACTTATTAGACCAAATAGAATCGTTAAAAAAACAATTAGAAATAAGTAAATTAGGTAATTAATATAATTTTTGTACACAGTTTGTACACAAATACCTGATATTACCTATAATTACATTTTACTATATAATACTACTTACACGCTAGTTTATTGAGGGAATGCGGAGAGAGTGGGATTCGAACCCACGGTAGAGCTATAAACTCTACACACGCTTTCCAAGCGTGCTGTGATCCTCGACAAAAATAAGGTAAAAAAACTTTGTACCATATTTGTACACAAAAGATGGGGGGTAGAGGAGAACAGCAAATCCCACCCCCCTGGGGAACCCCTAAAGGTACTTGCTAACTTGTTCAATAAACTCGGATTCTTCCCCTTTACCAAGTTCCGTATTGTAAAAGCGTTTCCAGTAAGATGCATACTGTGCCATAGTTTTCGGCAATGGCTCAGGAGCTCTCCAATAACATAAGCGTGCCATCACGACTTGAGCTGCGAAATTGGTTTCTATTAAATAATCCCAATCTGCCTTGCTCCCCCTCACGAAAAATCGTTTTGGAATCATGGTAGCATGAACACACCTATCTATCATTGTAGGCCTAAATTTGAGCCAATTTTTGTTTACATCTAGAACACTATCGATTTCAAGTTGTGCAAACCCTCTGGCAGGACCATCTCCCATCTGGCGAAAATACTTAAACCGAGACTCAATTATCATTGTGCCTACTATAAGGTTTACAGCATCTTCACTAGCATACTTTGATCCTAGTTTTGTAAGAATTCTTTTTACAAGATCCTTAGCTTGTGGTATGTCAATCATCGTCCTTGAATAGACCTTCCATAAGGTCGGTTACTACATCGACACATTTTTCAAAGAATACTTGTTCTTTTTCTTCAGATACAAATGGTATATCAATTCTATTATTAATTGCTGTCGCAATCTTCTTACCCATTTCTTCTGATGTTATGTGACCCATCATTTCAGCTTTTATGCTGTCTGCCTGAGCCTGAGCAGATTCGATTAACATTGACTTGATGTCCATGTTTCCCCCTGTTTATTGTTTAGTGCTTTCCGTTAATCCTAGATAGGCTGCCTTTTACTTCCATCATCACATCGCCCAAATCATTAATTTCTGAAACTAGCTTCTCGTGTCTAATATCTCTGACACCATCGGACTTGTCCCATCTTGAAATTAATTTTATAATGATACCTTCAGAGTTAGCAATTTTAGTTTCCATTATTGCAATGTGCTTTCTAATATCGTCCAGGTCTTCGTTCTGTGATGTTTGACTAGACATGAGATTTTTAATCATTAAAATGAACATTACACATATGATACCAACCGCACCTGCTTCACCATATACTTCTAAAAAATTGGGCATCTACTTTTTATCTTCCTTCTTCTTCTTCTTTTTTTTCTTTTTGGCATACTTAGACAAAACTGCTAAGTACGCACTCTCATTGTCCTTTGGCATAAAAGACTCCTATTCTATTATTTTTTCATAATATCTTTTTTTGTTTTTACTGGCTCTTCTTCATCTTTGATTTGCTGATCTACAATTGCAATTGCTCCAACTATCTGGTGATAGTTTACTTCAGCTGCTTTTAATTGTTCGTTTAACTGTTCTTTTCTTTCTGCTAAGGTCATTTTCTGTTTTCCTTTTTTTTTAGGTTATTTGACATTTAATGAATCCAGCTCCATTTTGATAGTCATCATTAAAGAGTCGACTTCAAACATTGCTCGATGTATTTCTTCCATATCTTTATTGTAGCCCATTATATAAGTTTCGTCTGTACAAGTAACAAATTTTATAGTAACTAAAAAGAATAAAACTGTAGCTACTAATATTAAGCGTATCATCTTACCAAGTTCTCGCCAATCAGGTGTAATTTTAAATTTATCCATCTATCTTGAATGCCAATTGATAGCTTTTTTAACATCGTCTGTACTTAAATCAAGTTTTCCATCAAAGTTTGCTTTCCATACTTTTACTTTCTTACCATCTTTAAATAATACTACGCTTGGAAAGTTTCTAAGTCTTAATTTGCGAACAGTATTTGGCACATTTGCACTTGGCAAAATCATCATTTGGGTACCCATATGTGCTGTGTCTCCTTCCACGATAAACGGTCCTATATAAAAATTTTGTTTAGAATCTTGTGACCATTCAGCGGTGTAACGAACT
>TARA_R110002012_G_scaffold265939_1_pt1 | contig 17515 bp, 15 predicted proteins | sample TARA_R110002012 | Tara Oceans TARA_R110002012 (sample SAMEA4396515) | marine metagenome | biome: Westerlies Biome; feature: [DCM] deep chlorophyll maximum layer (ENVO:01000326); material: water (ENVO:00002006), including particulate matter (ENVO:01000060) such as... | depth 40 m
AATAGGTTTATTTGTTGCTGGAAGCATTATATTAGTGTTGTCGCAACAGAAAAAAAATACTGAGGAGGGTACATAATTTTTACAACGCTATTTTTGATATAAGTGGGCACGGTAATCCGTGCCCTTTTTTTACTCTAAATTAAAAATTATTTTAAAGAATAAATATTGTAAAATAAAATAAGTATTATTTTAAAAAATAATATACCAAGATCAATGAAACGGTCGTAACAGAAGTGATGTAAACGATAGTAAATCGTATTGGAACCGTTGAAACCTAATTAAAATCGTTTTTAATACGGTTTCAACGGTATTAAAAAGCATAGAAAATACCCGTAAAAACGGGTGTTTGCTAAAAAGAAAAAGAGAAGTTTAAAAGAGCTTCTAATAATTGATTTTACATTAATTGTGGGCATTTTTCTCTCTTTTTATTCAATAGCAATATAACATAATCCGTGGGTGGAAAAGGTGACTGTTGAGATAATGTAGTAGCGGAATGTTTCTTCAAGATTATTAAACAAGAATAGCTATATCGTTTTAAGTTCACTTCATACTCGCAATAACGCCTTTTTTAAACTCACCAAAAAATTCTAAATATTAAACGTTTATTTCAGTTTTACTAAATATGTTCTTAGGTGTAAATTTGCTGTCTAATATAAATCTTATATAATTATGTTCTTTTTTGATATTTAGTTGCTTAATTAATTTATAATCAAATATTTATGTTGAATTTATGAATGTTAATAAAATTTCAGAAAAAGAAAAGAGTAAAATGGATGATATCTTCCATTATGCTTAAATTGCATATTCTAAATTTAAAGATACAATTAAAATTAATGATTATAGATAATAGCACTTTACGATTTTCAGGACATGATACTTTTCATTGTAAGGAACAGTGGATTTTAAAAGGGATACAACTACTTGATAAACAAGATGACAATAATATTTTTAGAGAAACTGAAGCTATTCCATTACTAGGTGTTGGTAAAAACATGGTGAGATCAATTCAGCATTGGTTACGCGCTTTTGGCATGGTAGATGGAGAAAATACGATAAGTGAATTTGCTAATCTCTTATTTATTGTAGAAAAACTCGATCCATATTTAGAAAATGACGGTTCTCTTTGGTTACTGCAATATTATTTATGTAAAACGAATTACTCATCAATTTTTCAATTAATATTTTCAAGCTATTTTTCGGATAAAGCTACTTTTGATTTTTCTGAATTCCAGATTTTAAATTATGTAAATAGACTTCTTATAGAGAAAGACCAAAAAGAGGTTGCAGAAAAAACTTTTAATTCGGATTTTAAGGTTTTTATAAGAACTTATGTGTCCCCTGCAAAAAATGAGAAAACTGTAGAAGATGATTTTAATGCCCCTTTATTGAGCTTGAATTTAGTGTCAGATACAGGAAGAAAAAATACTTCAAATCAAACAGTCTATAGATTAAATAGAGGGATACAAGACAGTGTTTCTAGTGAGATTTTTGGCTATTGCTTGTTAAATGAATTTGAACATGAGAGTTCAGTTAGTTACGATAAAATAAGGAAAACAATTGGTTCTTATCTGTGTTTGTCTAATGAGGGCTTAGAGGTTCTAATAGATAAACTTTGTGATGAGAATAAGGATTTTGTTTATAAAGACGATGCAGGAGTTAGGCAATTACAATTTAAAAATAACACCAAAGAGTTTAAAAATACAATATTAAAAAAACACTATGGAGTACAGTAATAACATTTCAACCAATATAGTTAGAGACGAATTTAAGAATATTGACTATGTGGTAACCCCTAATACGAAGGAGATTTTTGACAGAATTTTTATCAATAATTATGGTGCAAATAAATCATTTAATTTAATTGGTAATTATGGCACAGGCAAATCAACATTTCTTTGGGCTCTAGAAAAGAATTTAAATAAAGAAAAAATATTTTTCAACAACCTAAATCCTATACAAGGCGGTGTTGTAGATTATGAATTTATAAAAATTATTGGCGAGAATAACTCCCTTTTAAATGTACTAGGTAAAGAACTTAAAATTAGTGATGCCGTAGATAATTCTAAAATAGTAGAAGCATTAGAAAAAAGAAGAAAAAAGGCCCTAAAAAATAGAAGAGGTATTGTCTTAGTTATTGATGAATTTGGAAAGTTTTTAGAATATGCATCAAAAAATCAGTCTGCTGATGAATTATTTTTAATTCAACAAATCTCTGAATGGGCAAATGACGATGCAAATGAATCTTATTTTATCATTACATTACATCAAAATTTCTCAAGTTATGGATCTAGTTTATCAAATCAAGATAAGCTAGAATGGGAAAAAGTAAAAGGTCGTTTTGTAGATTTAGTATTTAATGAGCCAGTCGAGCAACTTATTTATTTTGCTAGCAAAAAATTAAAAGAATTTTCAATCCCGAAAAAGCGTGAATTAAATTTTAAAAGCCTACTAAAGTTAATTCAAAACTCTAAACTTGTAAGCCACAATAAATTAGTTAATGAAGAATTAAGTAATTCCTTGTATCCATTAGATTGGCTTTCTTCTAATGTTTTAGTTAACTCACTGCAAAGATATGGTCAAAATGAGCGGTCTTTATTTTCATTTTTAAATGATGATACCGATTATTCTATAAAGAAACTAAAAGAAAATTTTTATTCAGTATCTAATGTTTATGACTACTTAGTCAATACTTTATCATCAGAAATTAATAGTTCAGACAACCCTCATAGAGCTCAGTGGTTAACAACATTTAGAGCTCTAGAAAGAGCAGAATTAGTTTTTGAAAACGATTATATAAAAGTTTCAGAAGTAATAAAAACTATTGGGGTGGTAAATATTTTTTCAAAAGTAGGTGGTCTTTTTGATAAAGATTTTATAACGAATTACTTTAATTTATCAAGGGGATTTGATGTATTACCAATTTTAGACAAACTTGAAAAAGTTGGTATTATAAGATTTTATAAACATAGCAATAAAATAAACTTTTTAGAAGGTACAGATCTTGATTTAGAACAAGAGCTTATTACTATTAGTAGAGAAATTAATCCTAATTTTTCTATAACTAATGAGATTAAAACACTTGTAGATTTACCTGTTTTATTGGTTAAGAGGTATTCTTTTGAAACAGGTACAAGAAGATTTTTTGAGTACAGAGTATTTGAATCTTACCAGGATTTAAACGAAGCTGAGGGTGTAATAGATGGATATATCAATTTAGTATTTGATAACATTAAGGTTTCCGATATAAAAAAGAAATCAAAAGAATTTACATCTAATATATTTGTTATGTATAAAAACTCTTCCCAAATTAGGAACGAGGTTTTAACAATTCTCAAATTTGGCAGATTAATAGAAAAACATTCAGAGGATGCCAATGCAAAAAAACTTTTAGATTCTGAAAGAAAATTTCATTTACAACAATTGGAGAACCTTGTAATTAATCAGCTTTTTAATAATGATATAAATGTTTGGGTTAATAATGGAAAAACAGAGTCTATAGTCAGTAAACACAAATTTTATGAATGGCTTACACAAATTTGCTACAATATTTACGAGAAAACACCTATATTCAATAATGAATTAATTAACAAGCAGTTTTTAAGTGCTCCGATAAATACTGCAAGAAAATTTTTGATAAGAAGCTTATTAGAGAATGAGCATTTAGAAAACTTAGGTTTCCCAGAAGAAAAATTCCCACCTCAAAAAGCTATATATATTAGTTTACTTAAGGAGTCAGGGATACATAAGAAAAATAACAAGCTAGGTTATTATGAGTTAGTCCAACCTTCTAGTGATTCTAACCTTTATAATCTTTGGAATGAGTCAGAAGCATTTTTAAAAGGTTCATTATCTAATAAAAGGAACTTGTTAGAGTTTTACGAGATATTGCAAGCTGGTCCGTTTAAGCTTAAAAAAGGATTCATTGATTTTTGGATTCCAATTTTTTTAATAGCTAAAAAAGAAGACTATGCATTGTTTCATTCTAATGGAGGTTTTGTGCCTTTCATTAAAGAAGACACCATTGACTTAATACATAAAAAACCACAAGACTTTTTAGTTAAAAGGTATGATGTCTCAGGTTTAAAGGTTAACCTAATAGAGAGCTATAAAGAATTAGTGCAAATAGGTGATTCTAATTCTAAAGGAACACAATCTACTTTTTTATCTATTTTTGGTAACTTTTTAAGGTTTCAAAGAGGTCTGAATAATTATACTATAAAAACGGATAAACTGTCTAGTAAAGCAACTAAGTTAAGAGAAGCGATTATGACTTCTAAGGACCCTGAAGATGCTTTATTTAATTTATTTCCTACCGCATTAGGCTTTCACTCTTTGGCTATAAAAGAGGATGTAGAAGTTCTTAATTCGTTTACCAATCATATTCAAGATGCAATTAGAGAAATTCGAAATGCTTATGATGAATTACTAAACAGAGTAGAAAAGGAAATTGTAAGTTCTTTTTACTGTACATCATCAGATTTTGAAATTTATAAAAATGAAATTCAATCTAAGGTTAATAATATTAATCCAGCAACTTTAGGTAAAGTTCAGGGTGTTTTTTATAAACGATTAATATCGCCTTTGGATGATAGGATTAGTTGGGTTAAATCAGTAGCAGATGTCGCTTTAGGAAAAGGGTTAGAGGAATTGTTAGATGAAGAAGAACCATTACTGATTAGTAATATTAAAGACTTGTCTTTAGGATTAATTAAAGCTTCAGAAATACGTAGTTTTAATGCTAATTCTAAACAAGGTACTTTATTTTCAATTCGCTTTTTTGATGAGACTGGAGAGTTTGTAGATAACAAGTTAGTTGTTAATGCAGATAAATCAGAAAAATTTACTGCTGTAAAAAAGAATGTTACTGAGGCAATTAGTAAATTAGATGATGCAAAAAGAAAAGAACTTTTAATTGAGTTAATTTCTAAAGAAATGAAAGTTTAATATGACTAAAGTAAAACATTTATTAGGTATTTCAGGAGGTAAAGATAGTGCGGCACTTTCTATTTACATGAGTCAAAAATATCCTGAACTTGATATAGAATATTACACCTGTGATACAGGTAAGGAGTTGAAAGAAACTTATGATTTAATAGGTAGATTGAACTCTGTTTTAGGAAAGGATATAGAATTGTATAAATCTATGGATGAAGATAATTCCCCCATGAAAAACCCTTTCGATCACTTTCTTGCTATGTATGGAGGGTATTTACCTTCAGCAACAGCTAGATGGTGTACAGGAAAGATGAAATTACAGCCATTTGAGACTTACGTAAGTGATGAGCCTACTATTTCATATGTAGGTATCAGAGGTGATGAAAATAGAGAAGGGTACATTTCAAAAAAGGAGAATATTCAAACTATATTTCCTTTTAGAAAGAATATTTGGAGTGAAGATGTTATAAAGAAATTTTTGTCAAATTCTAATATTGAAGTTGTTAAAGGGTACTATAACGAGTATTCAAATCAAAATGTTTTAGCTAATGCATTGCAATATGTGGAACAAGTTATTTCGCCAAAGTTTACGCAAACACAAAAACTAAATGCTTTATTGGGTGTAGATTTAAAACTATTCAATAAAGTTGTATTTGAATACCTTAAAACAACAGACTACCCAATAGGTAAGTTAGATGAATTTCCATTAATAGACAATGACGAAATAATTGGAATTAATGATGTATTTCAAATTCTTGAAGAATCTGGAGTAGGTGTACCTGCTTATTATAAACCAATAGAGTATGAAGTAGAAATAGATGGAGAAATCAAAAAAGGAACTTATTCTAGAAGTAGGTCTGGCTGTTTTTTCTGCTTCTACCAACAAAAGATAGAATGGGTGTGGTTGTTAGAGCAACATCCAGAATTATTTGCTAAATCTATTGAATATGAAAAAGATGGGTATAGTTGGATGGCTGAACACCTTGAAGATTTAAAAAGACCAGAGCGCGTTGCTTCAATAAAAAAGGAGCATTTTTTAAGAATGAACAGGCAAAAGAAAAAATCTAGAACTGGTCAGTCTTGGCAAGATGAAATTTTGGAAGCTGAAGGTGAGGGTTGTGCTAGTTGTTTTATTTAATAATTCTAGACTCACACATTGTTATTTTAAATTATTAGGTTTCTATAAATACAAAAAAAAGGACTGAGCCTTATTAAGCACAGTCCTTTAAAGTCAAATCTAAACTTCACTTAATTCACTTTCTACTTCTTGTTTAGATTGCAGAATAAGGTTAAGCATGCTCGTTCCTACAGTGATGTCTAAATTTTCTTCTTGTAATTTTTTTTCTAGCAGAAGTAAGCCTCCGTTTGTATAATTTTGCATAGTGATATGTAAACGTTTTTTTATAGCTTCAACTGTTTTTTTTCCTTTATCAAGTTCTATAAGGTCATCTTCAATATCGTCTGTCCTTGCTATTACAGCCATAAATAGATATTCTTGAAGATTTGTAAAGTCAGCTCTAACGTAGCTTTTAGTACTTCCCCAATGTTGTATTGCGTGGCTAAAATCTTTTAATTCTGCGGTTTCTGGCAACTCCTCATATTTATTGTTATATAAACCTAAGAAGAAGGCATAGATGTATAATTCGTAATAGTTACTAAAAATTTTACCTTTATCTTCTCTATCTATTTCTGCTCCTCCTCCTTTTCGTGTTAATGATATAAAAAGGTGTTCTAGATTTTCATCATATTTTGGTGTGGATTTTTTCCACTCGTCAAATAATTTATCCATAATTTAAAGTTCTATTACAACAGAGTTAGTGGTTTCAATTTTATTTTCAATAGAGTTTTCATCAAGCTTAACCCATAAAGATTTATCTTTTAGAATATCATCTTGGTAAAAGCTATTGTCGATACTAATCTTTTTATTTTCATCTTCTTTAATAAAATCTTTGACAAGTATTATACACTGATCCGTGTTCTCTTTAAATGAATTAAAGAAAGCAGGATATTTATTACTATCAAATGTGGAAAGAGGAGCGTCTAAAATTAGAGGATAACTTTCGTTTGCTTCATTTTTTACCATTTTTGAAATGGCTAACAATAAAGATGTATGCGCAAGAACCTCTTGAGCTCCGTTTAGAGCAAAAGGATTGTTGAAGTTGTCTAAGACCTTAAACTCAACTTGACTTTGATTACCTGTTTTTGATTTATATAATTTTAATGTCCCTGTATATGCACCTTCGTTAGTAGATTGAAAAATTTCGTTAGCTTGTTTTTCTAGATCAATGACTAAGGTGTTGAATTCCTTTTCTGTAGTTTCAGTAGTAATGGTTAATACATCATTTAAAAGATCTTGCGTTTTCATTAAATATCCAGCGACATTAATCTTATCGATATTATTTTTTTGATTTTGAAAATCTTCTAACTTATCTTTTTTAGATTTTATTATATTTGTTAAGTTTCTTAAGTTGGTGTTTTCTTCTTTGATATTTGTATTTAAGCCTTTAAACTCTTTTAGTATAGTAGCAGCACTTCCAACATCTATGTTTGATCCACCAATTACTTTTGCTCTTTCTGCTTCTTCCTTTTCTCTTTCAGCTATTTTTTTATTGATATCTATTTTTCTACTTTCTACAAATTCAAAATTATCAGAAATCTTAGACTCCATCTTAAGGATACTCGAGATGTTTTCATCGTTAGAGTCAGATATTTTTGTCAAGGAATTGATATAATTATTTTTGAAAAGATATTTTTTTTCAGTTTCATTTTTTTCCACAGACTCAATATACTCTTGAAGTCTTTTACTCATGAATTCATAAGCGTTTGATCCTATGGGTGCTTCTGTATTGCATACTTTACAGAGTTTAGCCTCTATCATTTCTTCCATATGTAATCGAGTAGGAGCTCCTATAGGTAAAGGTATGATTCCGTTCTTTAGGTTTTCCACTGCCTTTTTTTCTCCTATTTTTTGTTGAAACTCGTTTTCCAATTTTCTTTTCGTCTTTGATACATTGGATACTTTTATTTTAAATTCCTCGAAAATAGGCTTGTAGTTTGTTAAAATCCAGTTTTTATCAAATAAATCTTGAGTATAATTTTCGCAATCACGGACTCTAACTTGTAGCTTACTTATTTCTTCTTCTTTTATTCTGATTCTTTCTGAAAGTGTTTGATATGCTTCAGCATTGTCAATTATGTTTTCATATTTATCAATAGCTGTTTTTATTTTTTCAATATTAATTTCGTGTTGATTTTTTTCACTTTCTTTATCAGATATCTCTTTTTTAAGATATGATATCTCTTCACTTAAGATGGCATATTGTTTTTCTCCTTTTGCATTTTTCTTTCCTGCAGATGTTACAGCATTTTCTGCTCGATTAACAAAATATTCAACTTTTGGTATATATTTTTTTAAATGTGCTGTGTCAGAAAACATTTCAATTAATATAGAAAGAGCATCTTTGTTTTCAAATACTTTTAAATCTGTTTCTCCCTTAAACATACTGTATCTTCTGATTCTCTCATCAAATATTTCATCTCTTAATACTTTAGGGTAGTCAACTTGATACCTTTCTCCAGCCTCTTCCTCTCTAATACCTATTAAATTAGGTTTAGAGGTGCTAGTGCCTTTATTATTTTTCTTGGCTATAAAAGATTTTTCAATTGTCTTTATCTCATTATTTTGACTTACAGTCATTCTTACAGAGACTTGTACATCAATACCTTCTTTAATGTCATTATGTATTGCTTTCTGACTAATAAGTCCTTCTAAATTAGAATCAAAATCATTAAATATCCATTCAATGGCTTCAAAGAATTTAGTTTTCCCATGACCATTTGCACCATGAATGATATTTACACCTTCTACAAAATCAAATACATTTTTTCCGTAATAACTTTGGTAATTATTTATCACAACTTGTTTAATTCTCATGATTATATGTTTTGGTTTAAGTAAATATTAATTTTGTTGTACAGGGTAATGTCATTAATACCTTGATTACCTTCTAGCTCATCTACCAGTATGGCAATAGTTCTTATAATAGGAATTTCTGAAGCTAAGGCTCTAGTAATATTATTAGGCACATCTATTTCCTGCAGTTTGTATTTTTCTCTTATAAGTTCATGACTTATAAACTTTTTAAAAATTTTATTTTTGTTCATTTTATAAGTGTTTTTTTAGTTTTCCTCATTGTTTATATCGTAAAGGCTAATATTGTAGTGCATACATATCCCAGACAGTTTCTCATAAACTTCAGCCTTATTGATTGCTAATGAGAAAAAGTTTTCAACCCTCTTCATCTCATTTAAAATAAAAGATCTTTCGGTATTAAAGGTTTCATCATTTTTATCCATATCTAATTTAGGTATCACTACTAAGTCATGGATATATGCAAATTGTTTTCCTTTAGACTTCCTTAAAACCCTTCCTCTTCTCTGTATAAACTGCCTAGGGTTTCCTGTGCTAGCACAGAAAACAGCTAATTCAGCACGAGGCACATCAACTCCTTCATCTAGGCACTTCATCGATGTTAAAACATGTAAATCGCTTTCTGAAAATTGTTTTATTACACTTTTTCTGTTTTTTGTTTTTGAAGTGAATTTTCGTGCCATAATTGAATAGTCAATATCTGTAATTGCTTTAGTATATTGATCTATTAGATAAATGTCTTCTTCGTTTTCTATATAATTATCTTGAATAATATTATCATTATTTTCAAGAACACCCTCTGGTGTATAAATTAGAGTGTATTTAAGATTACCTCGTTTATTAAACTCTTGCTTTATTATTTCCTTAAATTTTGGTAGTTTATTTTCAGCTTTATGAATTATTCTCTTTCTTTTTAAAAGAAGAATTTCCAACTCTTTACATTTTTTAAATGATTTAGTTACAGGATCTATAAACTGAGCAAGTTTTTTTGAAATCTCCCTATACTTTTCAAACTCATATTCTGTAAGTGATACAATATGTGGATAGTAATAATATTTACATAAATATTCCTTCTCAATTGCTTCTCCCATACTAAAGTTATATGTATAAGGATTTTTGTCGTTAAAAAAAGCATCGATTGAAACATTACCTGTATCATCATAAATTCTATTTGGTGTTGCAGATAATCCAATTCGTTTTTCTAAATGAATTTTAGGAAGTAGTTTAGATATGTTAGGAGCACCAATATTGTGGACTTCATCAGCAATCAAAATAGTTTGCTTTGGCAAGTCCCTAAAGAAATTTTGAAATTTATCTTTTACAAAAGAAGCGTATGTTGCAATAACAATAAACGATGGGTCCTTAAGCCTTGAAAGTGTATTGTAAAATGATAATTTGTCTTTCCATTTTTCTCTACTGCTAACAGTAATTATATTCGTATAATTAAATTTCTCACATTCTTTTTTCCATTGTTCCACTAGCTCCAGAGTAGGAACTAAAATAATAGCTTTATAAGATGTTTCATTCTTGTACTCGTTCAATAGACAATTCAAAGCAGTTAATGTTTTACCTGTCCCTGTAGCCATAGCAAACAAACCTTTCTTATTATTTTTAACCCAGCTATCGTAAGCTGCTTTTTGATAACGTCTTGGTCCTTCTTCGTAAGGAAATTTAGGAAGTAAAGCTAATGCTTCTAAGTGTTCTATTTTTGAGTAAGCATTTCGTAAAGACTTCTCTAAATTTATATTAGAGGCTAAGTCTTTCTTTTTTTGTATGAGTTCTTTTTCTTTAATCAATAACTGATTAATGTCTTTATCTCCAAATTCACTTCTTATTGCAATCTTTACATCTGAGATATCTAGATAATTAACAAAATCAGCTTCTTCATTAAATATTGTGTTAAAGTATTCTACTTGTGAATCTATCTTTGAGTTTGATAAGTCATTATCCCAAGATAAAGAGCATTCTAATCTTTCTAAGTTTTCAACTAGTCCAAAAGCAGTGAAGTTACAAGAAGCATTAAAAGCTACTTTGTTTTCTCCATCATTAAAAATACCTGTCTTAAAATGAGAAATACCTTTTCCTTTAGGTTCTATTATTTTTATTTCTATCTTATTTGTTGAAATCAACCAAGCTAAGCACTCAAAAAAATGTAGACTATATTCATCTAAAGTTTTTCTAAGAGATTGAATATCTTTTATTGAGAAATTTATTGCTGAAGTCTCATTGTATAACCCTTTTTGTATAGCATCTTTATCTTTTTCAGACAAAATATTATTTATAGCAATTCTCATTTTTCCACCAGAATAAATAAAACTAGCAAATCCCAATGACAATATGTTAATTGCGCTAGAACTAAAATAACCTAACAATAGATCAAAACTCTTACTATTTGAAAGAGCATCAATATAAAATTCTACTGGTTCATTTTCACTTCCTGTACTGTAATCTCTATTTTTTGACCAATCAATAGTCTCTAGCATTTTTTTGTAATTATAATTAATACTCTATTCTATTGAAATCCTAATTATATTTTTTGCATTTTTAATACCTAAAGCTTTTAGAACATGTGAAATTTCAATAACCTCAGAATTACATGCGCTTCCTGTTGATGCAATAAATTCTTTTGATTTAATCATTAAATACTCTTCTGCCTCAAAATTATTTAGTGTTATACTTATTATGTGAGACGCTGTTTTTACATTTTTAAAATTCACTTTACCTATGTTCTTTTCTTCGTAAAATGTTTCAACTTCTTTTCTTCTATTAATTAACTTTTGAGTTTTTTCTTCAAATTCTAAATTTGCAATTTCGCAAGCTTTCCCTAGACCAACAATTAAAGGTGTGTTATATGTCCCTCCTCTTAACCCGTTTTCTTGTCCACCACCATGAATTAAAGGAGTTAATTCTATGTTTTTTCTTTTATACAGAACACCAACACCTTTTGGTCCGCTTAGTTTATGTCCAGAAAAACAAAGCATGTCTATACAGTCTTCTTCAATGTCTACTGTTACTTTCCCAACAGCCTGTGTTGCATCACAGAAAAAAGTAATCTCCCGACCTCTACAAAACTCACCTATTTTTTTTATTGGTTGAATAACTCCCGTTTCATTATTCACGTGCATAATTACAACAAGTAAAGTGTTTTCTTTTACGGAATCCCTCAATTGGTCAATAGATATAAGTCCGTTTTCATCAACATCTAGATAAGTTACCTCGTAGCCTTTAGTTTCTAAATACTCACAGGTAGATAATACTGCTTTGTGTTCAGTTTTTACCGTTATGATATGATTCCCTTTGTCAGGGTTAGCTTCAACAAATCCTTTTATAGCTAGATTGATTGATTCTGTAGCTCCAGAGGTAAAGATTATTTCTTTACTATCACAATTAATAATATTTGAAACTTGAACTCTAGCCTTGTTAATCGCATTTTTAGCGATTACACCAAAACTATGATTGCTTGAAGCGTTTCCAAAGTATTCGGAGAAATAAGGGTGCATTTCGGATAAAACCCGCTCATCTAATTTAGTAGTCGCTGCGGAATCTAAATAGTTTGAATTATATGGTATAGGGTTCAATAATTTGTTTTGTTTCAAATGTGAATATACCAAATCAATGTAAATTTTCAAAGTAAATTAGACATAATGTATTATACTGATATAGGTTGACCTTTTTTACACGTTCAAAAGATTTTTTTTAGCCGTTTAAAAGGCAAAAAAATAGTTTGAACTAGGTTTGTTCTTAAATCGTGAGTTCAGGTAAATTTACATTATTTTTTCGATAGGATTTGTATTTGATATTTGGGTTTAGATGTACATCGGCTGGTTTTCTTAAATCCAGGCTAAAATGCGTTCTCAGATTATTATAAATATAGACAGCTTGCTTAGTCATTTTTTGAGCTAGATCTGTGTTTTTAATGGTTTGTTTTAAGCCATATTCATATTTAAGAGTTCTATTAATGCGTTCAGCCACAGCATTTTCATAAGGGTCGTACTGTTCGGTCATACTCATTGTGATGTTATTGTTTTTAGTAAATTCGGTGTATTTAGGATTGCAATATTGAAAACCTCTGTCGGAATGATGAATGAGCTTTTCTTTTGGGTATTTTCTGTTTTTAATAGCCATAGCGAGCGCATCACTGCAAAGTGATGTCTTCATATGATTACCTAGATTGTAGCCCATGATTTGCTTAGAATAAGCGTCTGTTACGATAGCCAAATAGTTATGCCCATTTTCAGTTTTAATATACGTAATATCGCTTACCCAAAGCTGTTCTGGTCGAGTAGGAACGTGGTCTTTTACAAGGTTCTTGTATTTTCTAAAAAGGTGTTTAGAATTGGTTGTTGTGAGATAGTTTTTCCTTTTTTTGATGAGTAAATTATTCAGCCTTAAAAAGTCATAGAATTTATCTCTTCCTATGTTTATGTTTTGATTAATCATCTCTGTTTTAAGGTTGTGATATAGCTTTATTCCACCAGTTTCAGAGCTTACTTTTTTACGATAATATTTTACCATTGTTGCAAGTTTTTGATGGTTTATTTCTTTGTTTTTCTTTGTGTTACATCTTTTGTAGAAGGCTTGTTTACTAATCCCAAAACATTCATAGAGCCATTTTCTTTTAAACGGTTTTTCTTTTTTAGCTCTATCTCTTTTGCTAATGATTTGGGTAATGAGTTTTTTGACATATCGACACCAGTAATAAGTTCCATATCCGCAATAATATCTTGCTGAAAGTCTTTTACAAACTCCAGTTCTTCAATGCGTTCCCTTAGTTTTTTTATTTCATCGTTTTTACTCATACCTGTATTTTGTTGTACTAAGGTACTGTATTTTCTAATCCAATAAGAAATAGTTGTTCTAGGAACATCATATTTTTTGGATGCAAAGTTTGTAGAAATCTGACCATTCTGAATTTGGTCAACGACTAAAAGTTTGGTTTCTAAAGTTGCTTTTTGGTAGCTTTTTTTTAGCCAGTGTTCTTTTTTTGTTTTCATAAGTGACTATCAATAAATGATGAATTTTTAGTCAACCTATTTCAGGAAAGTACACAAGTTGGATGTATACACACAACACAAGGATATGATTTGAATTATACGGGAGTTATTTTCGGAGAAGAGATTTCATTTAACAAAGTGACCCAACAAATTGAAATTGATAAAACAAAGTACTTTGATAAGAACGGGAAAAGAGGATTAGACGATATTGAAGAGCTTAAAGCATATATTATTAATATTTACAAAACAATAATGTTTAGAGGCATTAAAGGTGTTTATATCTATGCTTGCGACAAGAATTTACGAGAATATTTCAAAGAACACATTTCCTCCTATAAATCTGAAAGTAAATTAAGAATTTTACCTTTTACAGATGTTAAACCTTATGTAAATGCAGTTCCAATATTTGACATCTATGCTGCTGCTGGAGGATTTAGTGACTTACAAATTCAGTCTGAATATGAGGATTATGAATGGATAGAATTACCAATTAACATATCTGCAAGGAAAGACTATTTTGTTTGCCAAATTATTGGTGAGTCAATGAATAAAAAAATTGAAAATGGTTCTTGGTGTTTATTCAAAAAAAACACTGGAGGTAGTAGAGAAGGAAAAATTGTACTAGTTGAACATTACAATATACAAGATGCTGACTTTGGTTCTGGATTGACAATTAAATCATATCATAGTGAAAAAAACTTATCAGAAGAAAGGTGGTCTCATAAATCGATTACCTTAAAACCTCTTTCATTTGATTCTAAATTTAAGAACATAAAATTAGACGAAAGTGAAATAAACGAACTAAAAGTTATTGGTGAATTTGTTACAGTTTTAGACGTTTGATATGTCAACGCAAGTTCAAGCACATTTAAAGTTTGCTCGTGCCTCACAAATTTAAAAGAGCTTTCACACCAACGCTAGCAAGTTTGCGGGGTGCTCCCCTCTACATCATGAATATTAGAGTCATCAAGAAATATATTATCAATTTCCTCTCTTATATTAAAAACATTCTCATCCTCTAAGGGATAAGAATCAATATTATCGATTTTAAAACCGAAGTGACCTTCTTCGCTATAATATATTTCGACATTGTGTCCGTTTCTGGATAAGGATAAAAAAACTCTTTAAGTGTCATGATTTGATTTTAATAATTTATAATTTCTTCAAAAGCTATTACGGAAGGTTAAAACTAAAATTACATTCAAAAATTATAATTTATTATTAATTGTAAAAACTTAATATTTTATTTGTCATAATGCTTGCCAGTCATTTTAATCGGTTGGTTAAGCTGATTCAGCAACGTACCACCACTTGGTATTTTAGAGTTCTCTTTTACTTTTCCATTTTCAAAGTAATAAGCTATGTTTTCGCCTTCTACCAAGCATAATCTCGGCAACTTTCTCCCTTCTTCTTCAATTTTGTTATAAACCAATTGTGTGTGTTTAATAAGCCTGTCATGGAGCGTTGTTATTTGTTCTTGCTTTTCTAATTTCAAAATAGATTCTGGAACATTAAGAAGTTGTGAACCGGGGTACTCTTCAAAGTCTAAATAATCACTACCTTTTACCAGATGAATTGGTATCTGCATGCACATACCATAACCTGCTTTAAGAATGATGTATGGGAACTTTCCATAGCCTTTTGGAAACTTGTAATCTTTTTCTAACTTTTCAAATATTGACATAATTTTAGGTTTTAATTGTTACTGTTATATTTTTCCACTCAAGGATCAATCCTATCCGAATTTTCAAACCTTAAAGTTTCATTCAAATATTCTATGACCAATCTGTTTTCATTAAATTGTTAATCTACGTGTTTTATTTTGCCATTTTCAAGTCTAATTTTACCAGTAAGACTAATCAGAACATTCTCTTCCACATAAACAGGACTTTCACCCAGACGTTCCATGAACTCTTTTCTCATGGCTAATAAATGAAGACCTTGACGGTGAGCGCCAACAATACCAATCCTTACCTGATTGTTATATGATTCTACTAATTCTTCCAGAGATTCTTCTTCGAGTGATTTCTTTAATTCTAAAATTATATTTCCATCCCCTATTCTACTGATATATATATGTTCCATGATTAAGTTATTTTTAAGTTAGTTATTTGGTCTAATTCTAATTGAAGCGGAAGTCTTAGAAAAAGTAGTGTCTTATATTGTGTGTTGATACTATAGTCGCCTTTGCTACCATTAATACTATATGACACACCCTTAAATTCAAGATTCTCATCAAAAGATAATATCGCATAAGGACTTATGTTGGTTAAGTGTATTGTAGACGTCCTGACGGTATTATTAATTCTAATTAAAATGATATTCTCGTTTTTACAGATGTAATTATTTACATCTATAAATGATAAATCTGTTGTCACCGAAACACTAACCTGTACCTCTTGACATTTGTCTGTAGCGCAAAGCTTTACAGTTTCTATTTCCTGATCTGTTGTTTCTTGAAAATTCATAATTATAGTTACGTTTTTATATTTTTTATTTAATATCTGTTCATTCACCATTTTGTTAAACCTTTAGACTTTATGGATCCATGCTCTTTGAGTTCCTTTAACATTTCAGACAGTCTTTGCTGGTCTTCTTTAATTTTTATGTTCTGCAACCATTTTTCTAGTTCAGGAATCTTTCCTTTTCCCTTACAATATCCACATCCCCACTCGTCGCTTAATGGGGAAACCATAAGATGGTGATTGCCACCACTAGGGCATTTAGTAGTCCAGCTATTAACGCTATTACCTGTTGGCTGAGGGTCTAAATTTTGTTTTTTTAGATAATATATTAGAGGGGTTTGATTTGCTTTTGCTTGCTCAATAATAGCACGTTTTTCAGCTTTCATAGTCTGTATAATACCATCAAATTCCTCTTTCGTAAATAGAGTACTATTCTCATATACAGGAAAGCCCTTATAAGGTAGGTGAGCTTCAATAAGCCTTCTAATAATGAAGATGATGTTTTCTTTGAAGTTTTTATATCTTAGTTTGAACTGAGCAGATAATTCTAATTCCCCTTCATCCATGCGATAGGCAATCTGAATAAAATTATCATCAGTAACTCTATAAAAATATTTAAAATCAATGTCCCACATGGATTCTGTGGTGTCCATGAGGTAATGAAACTCATTAAAGATGTCAATTGTAGTTCCGAAATCTAGATCGGAGTTCATCTTAACACCTTCTTTTTTGGTAAAAACCGTTTTCATAATGCATAAGGTTAAAATTATGCATCAGGATAAAATAATATAAACAGCGTTGTAATCATTTATTTTGACTGGACTGCCCGTATACTAAACCACCGTAGCTTTTGTGCTCGGTTGGTACGCTAAATTGCGTTCCTGATACTGTTGCAATATTACGAATAATATTTTAAGATGAAAAGCATAATTTATTGTAATCCATACTCGACCTCGATAGAAAGAGCTTAATAATTACTTTACACCCCTAATCTCCAACTAATTGCCAATTCTGTGAATACCCAAACGACAAAGAAAATAAAGTTATTATTAGTAATAATTGTTCAACTACTATTTTAGTGATAATAGCAATTGTAATATCCTTATTTATGGTTGAAATGTGTCTTGTCCTGAAATACGGCTAAGGTTAAAATTGATTTTACGCTGATAATTTGTATACCATATTTGGTG
>TARA_R110002012_G_scaffold286251_1_pt1 | contig 17492 bp, 9 predicted proteins | sample TARA_R110002012 | Tara Oceans TARA_R110002012 (sample SAMEA4396515) | marine metagenome | biome: Westerlies Biome; feature: [DCM] deep chlorophyll maximum layer (ENVO:01000326); material: water (ENVO:00002006), including particulate matter (ENVO:01000060) such as... | depth 40 m
ACTTAGCTGGACTATTCCAACCTTAGCGGCTGGAGCGAGCATCGACCTGACCCTTACTGTAATGGTAAATGCAGATGTGGCCGCTGGAACCCAAATCTCCAACGTGGCAATTGTCTCCAGTCCAGACGATCCTGATTCTCCAAAAGAATCTGATCCTGAAGTGGTTGAAATAACAGATGAAACTTCTTTCACAATTGTGAAAACAGCAAATGTTGAAGAAGCATATGTGGGTGATGAAATTACCTATACGATTTCAGTGATGAATGTCTCAACAATCATTCAACAAGGAATATCAGTTTCAGATTTACTTCCTGAAGGTCTTACTTACAGTAGCTCAAATTCCGGAGGCGTATTAGAAAACGGTGCAGTTAAATGGACAGTTCAGTCTCTTGACCCGAATGAGAGTATTGATTTCCAATTGATTGTTAAGGTGAATAATGAAGCAATTCCTGGTGATGTGATCTATAATGTGGCTGTTGTGGATTCGCAAACATCTGTAGAAGAACCTATTGAATCTGATCCTGGGGATGGGGTATTAATCATAGAGGATGAGGAAGAAGAGCCTGAGGAAGAGGAGACAGTTATATCAATCACCAAGTTTGCGGATGAGACATCAGTTGTAGTAGGTCAGATGATAGAATATACTATACATGTGGAAAACACAGGTGATGCAATGGCCTACGATATTATGGTAGTTGACTCACTTCCAGCAGGCACCATGGCTGTAAGTGCAAGTCCGTCAGGTGAGATATCTGAAACGTCAGTAGTTTGGATGATTGGTGATTTGGATGTAGGTACTTCTTTGGATATTAAAGTTACCCTTATGGTGACATCAAATGAGGGATCATTAATCAACTGGGTTTACGTTTCAGGACAAAATTTCCCTGACGAATCCTATGGAACTGACCCAATTGCTTTAATAAGCGAAGTTGATCTGGTGCTGGATAAGGAAGTTTCTTCAACTCTCATTGAGCTGAATTCAAACTTTGAGTACAAAATTTCAGTGACCAACAATTCGGGAATTACCAGCAACAACGTGATTGTAACAGACGTGCTACCTGCCGCAGTGGAATATATCGGTGCAGACATATCCTCAGGTACAATTTCTTACGATTTAGCATCACGAACTCTACTCTGGAACTTGCCATCAGTTAATTCTAAAGCTGTGGAAACTATGACTGTGAGAGTTAAGGCAATCTCAGAAGGAACTGTGTCCAATACTGCTACTGTAATTTCGGGTGATACAGAGCTTTTCCCATCGGACAATTCCGATAACGTCAGCCATGAACAGTTGCTATTCGAAATACCAAACGTCTTTACACCAAATGGGGACGGGATAAATGATACTTGGGTGATCAGAGGCCTGAAGGAGTTGTTTCAGAATAATAAACTGCTGGTAGTTAACAGATGGGGTGTAGAAGTCTTTAAAACTGACAATTATGAAAATGATTGGAATGGGGATAATCTACATGGTGGCACCTATTTCTACCAAATCCAATTGATGGACGGACAGGGTAAAAATCATACAATGACAGGTTACGTAACTATAATTAAGTAAGCAAGATGAAACTATTTAAATTAATTACTCTACTTGCTGGATTCCTGCTTTTGATCCATAGCCATAGCTATGGACAGCAGGTCCCTCAGTATAGCCAATACATTTTTAACCCTGTTTTTGTAAACCCAGCTTACACGGGATATAAACAACAGCTTTATCTACAATCGTATTATAGAAAGCAGTGGACTGGGGTAACTGGAAGTCCAGAGACCTTTGCAATAGCTGGAGATACCTACTTGGCAGAATCCCAATTGGGAATAGGAGGCCAGGTTTTGACTGACAAGCTAGGAGCCCAAAGAACTGTAGCGGCCTATGGAAATATCGCTTATCACCTAAGGTTGGGGGACACTAAATATCTGAGTTTTGGAGTAGGGGCAGGGGTGGTCAATTCTCAATTGGACGGATCCATGCTAAACCCAGATTTGGATGATGATCCTTCGATCCCTGCTTCCAAGGAAAGGATGACTTATCCTGATTTAAAGGCCGGGTTATTTCTCTATGATGAAAGTTATTACATCGGAATTGCTGCCGATCAGATGCTTTCCTCAGTAGTGGATTTTGATAAGGGAGATGTGATGGTAAAACCCGATCCTCACCTTTATTTGACTGCTGGATATCATTTGGATATAAACTATAATTTCTCACTTGTGCCTTCCATTATGTATATGGATGATTTTAAAGCACCGGCCAGAATGGATATAAATGCCGCCTTGATTTTGAATGATATGTTTTGGCTGGGAGCAGGGTATAGGTTTGGTATTGATATGCCCGGAAGAAAGTTTGATGACGGACTAAAGAAATCTACCGCTGTGCTTGGTATGGTTCAAATTCAACTTCGTGAAGGCTTGAGATTAGGGTATGCATATGACCATACTATTTCTGGATTTTCAGTCGGAAGTTTTACTACGCATGATATATCAATTGCATTCTTATTTCCTCCTAAGAGGGTGCGATTGGTTTCACCGAGGTTCTTTTAATTATAAAAATGTTGATGAAAACTACCCCCTATCTTATCCCCCTTTTGATACTTTTCTTTGTAGGATGTAAGCCATTGTCTTATCAATATTATCAGGAAGGGAAAAAGCAATCAGAGAACTTGAATTATTCATCTGGAATTGAGTTGTTCTTGGAAAGTTGGAACAAATCACCTCTGCCTGAGACGGCCCGCGGGCTGGCTCAGGCTTATTTTAAAATCCGCAATTTTGAACAGGCAGAAGAATGGTACACCAAATTGGATAGAGAGGGTGAGCTGAAAGATGAGGATATCAAACCTTATGCAGAAGCACTTATAGCCAACTCTAAATATTCAGAAGCTTCAGCTGTTCTTTCAAGAATAGATCCGGACCAGAGTAATCCAGATTTGGAGTTGATCTGGAAAACATCCAATGGGGGAAAAGCATTTTTGAATAAATCTTCTGAGTCAGCAATCTATCCAATTGCCGAAGTCAATTCCTCTTTTTCAGAATTTGGGCCAATGATAGGTGATGATACAGTTCTCTATTTCACTTCTGATAGATTAATTGAATCTAAGAAAGATCGGGTTGATCCTAATAATGCGCTGAAGAGCGAAGTTTATGGTTGGACTGGAAATGGCTTTCTGAAAATGTACGAAGTTCCATGGAATTCGAGCGAGCAAAACATTGTCGGAAATCTGGAAGAAATGAAATCGCTTCAAAGTGACTTGCATGTGGGTCCAATGTTTCAGACTGGTGAAAATATATTTTTGACTTTGACTCAAGGACAGAAATATAAGAAGTCCGAAAAGGGCTCTTCCCGTAATTACACCTTATTTCCTGAGATTTTCTTTACCCAGAACATCTCTAATCCAAGTATGGATTCTTTTAATCCTTTACCATTCAATGCCCCTTTTTCCTACACGGTATCTGATCCATATTACGATACTGAGAATTCAAGGCTGTATTTTTCATCGGATATGCCGGGTGGTCAGGGCAATGCAGATCTATACTATGTAGAATGGAATAATGGCACTTGGTCTTCCCCTGTTAACCTGGGACCTGAAATAAATACGTCAGGTGATGAGCGTACTCCATTTCTGGACAGGAATGGAATACTGTATTTTGCCAGCTCAGGACACGCAGGTTTAGGTGGCTTGGATATTTTCAAAGCAAAAATTAGCAATACTTCCTATGAAACACCTGAGAATTTGGGGAGTCCGGTAAATTCCAATCGTGACGACTTTGGGCTATCAATGGTCCCAGGCAGCGATTCAAAGGCAGTATTCTCATCAGATCGAAAAGGTGGAAAAGGTTTGGATGATATATATTATGCTGATCTTATCGTGAAAAAAGACTTAATTCTTAAAGGTAAAGTGCTTGATAAGGAAACCTCCGCAGAGCTGGAGGATGCTATAGTAAGCCTTTATAATCAGCAAAACGAACTTATTAATACCTATGTAACCGAAGCTGATGGATCTTTCAGGATCAAGGTGAATTTTGATCAAACCGTCTATTTGGAAGGCAAAAAAACATCCTATTTATCTGGGAAAACAGATGACATCAATATTCCTGCAAGCGATAATTTCAGTGATTCATCGATTGTGAGAAATATATACTTGAACAAAATCACAGTAGGAAAAACCTATAGGTTGGATAATATTTATTATGATTTTGACAAGTGGGAAATTAGGGAAGACGCAAAAGAAGAGCTAGGTAATTTGATAAGGATTTTGAAGGAGAATCCTACTCTGAAAATTGAACTATACTCCCATACAGATTCCAGAGGCAGTGATCCATACAATCTTAAGCTATCCGATAAACGGGCAAAATCTGCTATTGCCTATTTAGTTGAGTCCGGAATAGACATAAATAGACTTGAGGGGATAGGATTTGGTGAAGAAAAGTTATTAAACGAATGCGCTAACGGAATAGAATGTACTGAAGAGCAGCATCAGGAGAACAGAAGAACAGAGTTTAAAATTATAGCATACTAAGAGTAAAGTGGGGTATGTTTTGCCCACTTTTTGAAGGTGGAAAAATCTTATTTCAAGAAGTTTATATCAATAGAGTTTAGTTAAAATATGGGTAACATTAAAGAATATAATGTAACTCATTGATTTTTTGATTCTTGTGAAGTTTCCATTATTCATAATTTTAAAAAACGTATTTAGTTTTAAATAGTGAGTTATTTTTTGACTTGATAATTTTAAGTAATAGAGTTTGTAGCAATCTATTTAAAATTTAATGCATCATTTTTTATACTGTATAAGATAAAATTAGTTTTTATTAAAATTGATCTCACGAGGCTATAGTAATTATTATAAAAAACAATTCTTATTGCATAAGTGTTTACGGTTCAATAGCATACAATTTATGGTTTAAAAGATTGATTTTAGAACGAATTGAGTGTGCGAATATCGTTTCATTTAGTTACTCAATTTGATTTGATTTCAATTGATCTTAATCAGATCAAAAATTTCCTTACCATGGAACTTTGGCTTGGTTTTTAATCTTATGGAGTCCAAATCCAATTTTATTTGATATTTAATTGTTTTTAAACACCCTATAATCTGAAATTCTGCAGTAAAATTCCCAAAAATGGCGAATAATATAAGGACCGCGTCAATCCTATTTTCTTTTAAAGAAATAAGTGAACTTCATCACCAGTTAATACAAAGTTTTATTAGTTTAAATTTCAATGTTATTCTTGCTTGTGGTAAGCCAAGTTTGGAAAGTAATATTGCGCTATTCCAAAATGCGGATGAATCAAATTATGCTAAAATATATGAATGTGATTTTGAGGACGAATTGTCAGTAAAACAATTTCAAAATGTACTTTTTGAAAATCACTATCCTCTTGATATTGTATTTACAGATTTTAGTCAAGAAAAAATTATTTCAAAATCTTCTTTTGAAGTGTTGAAAAATAGCATTGAAGCTGGCCTGCAAGATTATTTCCATTTGTTAAAATGTGCCGTTCCGTTAATGAATTCTAATAAAAGTTTTTTTTATCATTTTCTAAAAACGGAAGATTATTATAAAGAAAATGAAGGGATACAAATCTTCTCCAAGATTGCTGCTGCTTATATTTTTGAAATTATTAAAAACGACAATAGTGTTTCAAATATAGAGTTCAATGAGTTAAACGGATCAGTCTTTTATGACAAAGAGTTTCTTGAACAAATGTCCCTACATGCTAGCAACTCTTTATTAAGATTACATGATTTTTTAAAGAAAAATGCAACAGTGGAGTATGGCAAATAATAGGCTTTTGCACGCTAATCTTCAGAATTAAAATAGGTGAGAAATAATCTGATCAATTGATTATATATAATTCATGTTGTATTTTTAGTCAGATATATTGATGTTTTGTCGATAAAAAAGATTCATCTATGCTTCTAATGGGAACTTGGAATATGAAACACCTATTTCTAAATATTATCTGATTGCGGTTGTCTTAGCTTTTTTAATCATTGTTTTGATTACATATGTCATTTTGGGGAACATGGGCAAAAGTAACACTGGGTATGCACTGGGTATAAGTCATGAAATAAAATGGCTATTTGCAACTCAATTCTTATTATCATTTATAATAGCGTATCTCTTAGGATCTGCTGCCGCAAAGGCTCTTGTGAAAGGTCAAAATGGAATCTATGTAGGCATTAAAAGCCTTTTGATTTGCTGGTCTGCACCTTGGCTATTAATAGCACTAATTTCAGGCTTCGATGATGTATCATTGAATTTTTTGCTTATCAATGGATTAATAGCCCTCATACCTTCTATAGTAATCGGACCGATAGTAGGTCTCGCGGTAAAAAATCAAATATTATACTAAGTAATATATCGCTTCAATGACTGGTTAAATGGCAGAATTTGCTGATTGATTGTTTCACTTAAGTTGATTAGTGCTTCTATTTATCACTACTTCCATTCTCGCTTACTAAATCATTGAATTCTAATTCAAATTCCTGTCCAAGCAGATTCAAGTAGTCTTTGCAAAACTGATTATAGGTTGTCAGCGCCTGTCCTTTCTTACCTAATTTAAAAAGTGAGTAACAGCGTTTTTTCAGCGCATCATCATTCAGTGGATCAAGTTTGAGAATAGAATCAGATAGTTTGGCTATCAACTGATGATCTTGTGTTTGGCGCATCATCTCAAACAATCCATCCAATAATTGGGCTGTAAAGTCAGCCTTAAACTGATCAACCCAATCTGCTTGAACGCTCGGGCAGATTCCCCCTTTTGCAGAATTATTGAGTAATCTTTCCACTTCCAATTCCGTCAGTCTATGATTGGATTTTACCTTCTGAATAAGCTGAAGCGAATCCAAAACATCAGAATAAACGCTTTGATCGTGTTCAATTTTCCAAAAGGTATTATCATGCGTCAAGGTTAGTTGCGGAGATACTTTTTCGAGGATCAATCGAATCTTACTGATATTGACATTCCTGTTGTTTCTGGCACTCGTTGCCGATTTGTCACTCCACAACAGTTCTGTTAGCAATTCTGATGAAATACCTTTTTTGTCCAAAATGCTTGAAAGGTAAATCAAGAGAAAAAGTTGTTTGATCGTAGGTGTAAATTGGCCCGTGATATCAGTACCACTGCTGTCAAATATCTGAAATCCCCCCATCAGAATAACGGAGGCACTTTTCCTGTTTTCTACAGGAGATACATGAGTTATTGAATCATCCTGATTCTCTTTAACAAACTCCACTGGAGCAGGATGTTTTCTATACTTCAGGTATGCTATAATTAAGGCAGTAAGTACAAATGCTCCAGCAAAAAAAGCGAATAGCTTAATATTTCCTGTGCTGCTTTTTTCGGGTTGAGCTGCTTGATCTTTTAAAAGAGGGGGATACGCCTGTTGGTATATTTCCACCAAGCTATCTGTTTGAGTAATTGCAATGAGCTTTGATTCTGAAGCATTTAAAAATAACCCTGCCCAACTTTTGGTATCAAGAAAATTATAAGGAATTGAATCTTCATACACTTTAAATTCCTCCTTTTCAATGCCAATCTCTGCGAGCTGCAAGTGTGTATTATAGTTGATGTTGTTATAGATCAATGTGTAAAAGCTTGACTTATCCTCAGCTAGTACAGCGTTTGCTATCGGTGTAAACGGAGTTCTACCTTCCACCAGTTCACGGATTTTCTCTACGTTTTTGGTTGCCAGATCCAGCGTATATAGATCGTAATAATGTTGTGGGTTTATCCCTTGGTTTCCCGTAGGACTACCATATCCTCCAAACAATAGGACTTTTTGGTCGTCAAGCCAGCCCATGCTGCTTAGATATCTGGGTGGAATTTGGTTGCTTTTATTGATCGAATCCCAAGCAAGAGAGCCATCTTTTAAAATCATCAAATTTGACTTGTATGTATAATGGCCATATCCTCCAAAAGTGATGATTTCATTCTCAGGTGCATTAAATAGCCGGACATGATGCCATAAATCGGGTTCTGGGCAGGTGTCTGGAGCTGAAGTCCATCTAAAGGATTTTAGATCCAACTTATTTATTGCCACAGTATCAAAAGAGTAGGACCAGATCTCTTTAGTCAGCGGATTATAAATAAAATTGTTGTCTAAGCAGGGGAAAGGATTTCCAAATTGATAGGAGTAAGTTGATATTTCCCCGCTACTGGTATTGTATAATTTAAGTTGGTCTAACCCCACGATAAAAATAGAATCCGACGAAGGGTTACTGGTAATTCCCAGTAATCCGGGCATGACGATCTTTTGACTTTTACGCCAGTTGACATGCTTATCTATTTCCCAGTTGGGAAATTTTACTTCAGCTGCGTGAGACTTGACTTCATCATACACAAAGCCTTTACTATGTTTTTTTAACTCCCAATTTCTTAAAAGGATATCTGAGTCATGTAGCCTAATATTTTTCAAGGTCATCGGACATACATCACTATTGAGCATCTCAGTGACTTTACTAGCTCCGAACACAATCTGAAAGTCCTCTATATTGGTGAAATCTTCCAGAATTACTTTTTTCTCAATTCCATTAATACTTAAAGTGAATTCTCCTGAGGAAGGAGTATAGGTAAGTTTGATCTTAGCCCATTCGTTATAAATAACCCCACCCAGGTCTTTCCAATAAAATGAAAGCACAGATTGGTCTCCTACCACCAGCCAAAAATTTTCGGTTTCGGAAGCTAAATTGGAAACTAAGTCTATTGGGACAGATTCATTGCCTAGCATCTTAAAAATGTAGCCATAGTACCCATCACCAGGTCTAAAGCGGATATCAAAATCCATCACTAGCTTTTCCTGGATAGAAAGAGGGGTTGTTGGTGTTAAGTTTAGGGAGGTTCTTTCATCCTGAATTACTTCGTGGGAATTAAAATACAGCCCTGAATTTAATCCGACCTGTGCATCAGCTTTTATCCAGAAAAGCGGAATAAAAAGTATTACTAAAAGGAACCTGATTTTGTCCACGTACATTTAAACTATTAATCGTTCTCCGTTGGAGAAATTTGGGTTATTGTCTTTACTGCAGAATGCCAATATAAACCTAGAAAAGATTTAAAGGCAGAGCTATTATTTGTCAATGGAATTTTAGGTGTTGGGTGAATTTTTTCCAAACCCAAAATCCAAATCTAATAAGCTGATTGTAGGAATTTACAAATACAGGAAATTCTACCTCTCAAATACAGAGATTATTATCAGACTTTTCACTTTTTTTTGAGTTTGTTCCAATTTTTCTGCTCCGTTAAGTGATTATTAATTTCAAATTAAGTGCCCTGCGCTTCATTTAGGACAGTTTTTGATCAATCCATTAACTGAACCCAAAATGAAGAATTCTTACCTAATGAATTATTTGGAGAATCAACTCCACGCTTTTTCGCATTTCTACTGCTTTATTTTTTCGCGCCACATGTGCAGCCTTATGTATTTCCAAAATATAAGATTCAGCTAATTCCCGCTTTTCTCTGCTCGAATTTCGAACAGGTCTAGCACTTATTTACCTATCCATAACCCAAAATTTAATGACGATGAAACATGATTCTACCTGACTTTTCCCGATCAAACGCTCTTCTCTGAGTGATTAATCTTTAACAATTCCCAATCCTAATCTAAACAACATGAAAAAAAACAGACCTCTTATCAGGAGGGTGTTCATCCAGTACTACCTGGCAGTAGTCTTAACCTTGATGATACCCTTCTTAGTGAATGCACAAACTGATCCTGTTCAGAAAAAACAAGTGTCAGGAAAAGTTTTGGATGCCAAACAAGAGCCGATTCCCGGAGTGACAGTTCTCCTTCAAGGTACTACCACTGGTACGGTGACTGACATTGATGGATCCTTTCAACTTTTGGTTCCAGTCGAAGGCGCCGTACTTGACTTCAGCTTTATAGGGTATAAGAAACAAAGCATATTGGTTGGTAACCAAAGTCAGCTGACTGTCACAATCGAAGAAGATATAGCCGGGCTGGAAGAAGTCGTCGTTATCGGATACGGTACTCAAAAGAAGGAATCGCTTACCAGCGCAATTAGTAATATAGGCGCTGAGGAAATTCAGACGACCACTAGTTCAAGTTTAGCGCAAAAACTTCAGGGTAAAGTCCCTGGTCTTCAAATCCGTCAAAACTCTGGACAACCAGGGGAATTTAATACTTCAATTAATATCCGTGGTTTCGGAGGAGCTCCGCTCTATGTGATTGATGGGATTCCAAGGGATGGAGGAAGTGAGTTTCAGCGTTTGAATCCTGATGATATAGAAAGCATCTCAGTGCTTAAGGATGCATCCGCAGCTATCTATGGAGTGCGTGCAGCAAATGGTGTAATTATCGTCACTACCAAAAAAGGTACTGCCGGAGTTACAAAATTCAATTACAGTGGAACTGTAGGTTTCCAGACTCCTACAGGTGTGCCGGAAATGGCCTCAGCTTCCCAGTGGGCTCAAATGAGAAATGATGCAGCACTGCTAGGAACTGGTGCACCATTCTATTCCCAGGAAATCCTGAATAATTATATTACAGGAGCCCCAGGCTATGAATCTACGAATTGGTATGATGAAACACTGAAGGATAAGGCTTGGCAGTATCAACAGAATTTGAGTGCAAGCGGCGGAAATGAAAATGTAAATTATTTTCTCAGTGGTGGATACTATAACGAGCAAGGGCTTTTGCAATCCAATGATATCAAGTACAAGCGCTATACGTTGAGATCAAACATCACTGCTAAGCTTTCACAAAATCTGGAGACGCAGGTTTTTATCGCCGGGAAAATAGACAAGCGATCTGATCCGGGAGAGAATTTCTTCAACATATTCAAAGGTACACGGACGACTTTGCCTATTGAGCAGCCTTTTGCAAACGGGAATCCCCAATATCCATCAAGTGTAGGTTCAGGCCAAAATCCTGTTGCTCTGGCAAACAGAGATTTAACCGGATACAATGAGACTACGGATAAGAATATCCAATCTTCAGTTTCTTTAAATTATAAAGCTCCTTTCTTGGAGGGTTTAGCATTCAAAGGCCTAGTAGCCTATGATTTCACTTCCAATCTGAACAAGAATCTATCAAAAGGATACAATCTGTATAATTATGATTCTAATGAGGATAGTTATGTAGTGCAGAAGCAGCGCGACGGAAACTCAAACATTTCCAATAGAAGCTCTGATTTTAACAGGATCACTTTACAGGCCCAGGCAGCCTACAATACCAAAATTAATGAAGATCATAATCTAGGTGGTGTTTTGGTGTTCGAGCAGCAACAAACATGGTCCAGATGGGTGTCAGCACTTCGGTATTATGATTTTTATACCACAGACCAGATCAACTTCGCTGGCTTGAATAATCAGCAGGCTGGAGGTCTGGAGGAACAGACCGCACGGGTTTCATTTGTGGGAAGATTTAATTACGACTTTAAGGATAAATACCTTGTTGAGTTCTCTTTCCGTGAAGATGGATCGTACCGATATCACCCGGATGCACGCTGGGGTTTTTTCCCGGTAGGATCCTTAGGATGGAGAATTTCTGACGAAGGCTTTATGAGTGGTACTTCCTCCTGGCTTTCAGATTTGAAAATCCGTGGTTCATACGGGATAGTTGGAGAAGACGCCGGTAACCCTTTCCAATTTGTCAGCGGATACACAACCACTGGGGGCGGAGGATACGAATTTATAGATGGAACCTATACAGTAGGAGCTGGATCACCATCTATTGTGAATGAACAACTCACGTGGTTTACCTCTGAAATTCTTGATTTGGGTTTTAACCTTGGGCTTTGGGACGGAAGATTCAATATGGAATTTGACGTGTACCAAAGGAATAGAGAGGGCTTACTTGCCTATAGAAATCAGTCCTTACCAAACACTTTTGGTGGTAACCTTCCTCAGGAAAACCTGAATAGCGATCAGGTACGTGGCCTGGACTTTATGGTAGGCTATAAGAATGAAGTCAATGGTTTCCGATATGGAATCAGTGGTAATTTCAATTATGCAAGGACGAAAAACATTTATGTAGAAAGAGGTGAATTTTTGAACAGCATGGACCGCTGGAGAAACGGGAACCTGGATCGTAACAACGATGCAGTTTGGGGTTTCCAATATCAGGGTCAGTTTGCGAATCAGGAAGAAATTCTAAACTCACCTATTCAAAACGGAAGCTTGGGGAATATTCGCGAACTCCCTGGAGACTTCAAATACGAAGATGTTAATGGAGATGGGATCATCGATGGAAATGATATGCTTCCTACATTCTGGAATGGTACTCCTAAAATGTTTTTTGGGCTAACATTGAATGGATCTTACAAGGGATTTGATTTCAACTTCCTATTCCAGGGTGCAGCCAAGTATTCGGTGAGATTCAATGAAGTATATGCAGAGATTTTAGCATTCAAAGGATCGAATACGCCAGCCTATTTCTTTGATCGATGGAGAAAAGAAGACCCTTACAATGCAGATAGCGAGTGGGTTCCAGGTACCTGGCCAGCATCCCGTTTGATCGAAAATATGGGGATGATCTATGCGGAGAGTGAAGTGTGGAGAAGAGACGCTTCCTATGTCAGGTTCAAGAGTGCGGAGATCGGATATACATTTAATTCCAACGCTCTTAATACAATTGGACTGTCAAGTTTGAGAGTGTTCAGTAATGCGCATAACATCTTCACGATCACAGATCCATTTGTAAAGGCATTTGATCCGGAGAAACTGGAAGGTCTGTTCAACGCTGGATTTACCTACCCGCTTCAGCGCAGTTTCAACTTTGGTATAAGCGCAAACTTCTAATCATTCTATCATGAAAAAGATACATTATTCTATACTTATACTTCTTGCCCTCTTAATTCAGACTTCATGCAGTGATGTGCTGGATAAAGAACCTTTAGATAGGATTCAGGGAGAGCAACTCTTCTCTGATCCTGAAGGAGTGAGACTTTACATGGCAAATCTATATTCTCAACTTCCGGTAGAGGATTTTGCCTACTTCCGAAATGGATTTAATATCAACGGAGGTGATCCCAATAATGGTGGGTTTGCTGTAACAATGCTTACGGATGAGGCAGTACATTCTGAATTTGGAGATTTCTTTCGAAATGAAGACATCGCCTGGTGGGAACCAGCCTACAAATTGATCAGGGATGTAAATCAATTAATTGCCATAATACCTGACATTGATGTGACTGAGTCTGATCGAAATCAGATACTGGGAGAAGCATTATTTATTCGTGGGTATGCCTATTTCGGCTTAGTCAAAAGATATGGGGGAGTTCCGCTGATTGATGAAGCCCAGGCTTATACTGGCGATATTGAGTCGCTGAAAGTGCCTAGATCTACGGAGAAGGAAACCTGGGATTTTCTGCTGGATGATTTGCAGATGGCGAGTACTACACTTCCTCAGCAATGGTCAGGAGGAGAGCGTAGGGCTACCAAATGGGCCGCACTTGCGCTAATTTCAAGAGCATCCTTACACGCTGCTTCGATAGCTAAATTTTCGGATAAAGCGCCGCTTTCAGGAAATGCAGCTGATGCTAGTTTAGTTGGACTGAACACAGGCGATGCTAATGCATATTATCAAAAAGTGATAGAATCCTCTGAGGAAGTTATAAACAGCGGAGCTTTTGGTTTGTACCAGCCAAATCCGGCCAATCCAGCCGAGGCCGCAAGCAATATCCAAGGGATGTTTCAGAATGCCAATGTGGCAACTATCGAAGCCATTTTTATCAAAGGTTATGCAATACCGGGCAATGACCGTGGACATAACTACGATATTTGGTTTGGCCCGGCACAGCTTGCCAATGGATGGCCACACCCTGGCAGAATGAACCCTACATTGGATTTTGTTGAGCTATATGAAACCTATGACAATCCAGGGGAAATTACTCCTTTTCAGACCCGATCTGACGGAATAGTGACTGATTACAATGGCTTCAATCCATCTGTCCCTTACATCGAGTTTATTGATCCTGAAACCTTATTTGCCAATAGGGATGCTAGACTGCACGCTACTGTAATTGTACCTCGCTCCACCTGGAAGGATAGGGAAATTATAATTCAGGCAGGTTTTATAAAACCAGATGGCACTCCTGTGATTCGAACCAAAGATCAGGTAGAAGTCAATGGTAAAATGTTTTATTCTTATGGAGCTGAGAATGTTTCCCAATACTCAGGTTTCGACACCTATGGTGGTAACAATACCCGAACTGGATTCTCATTCAAAAAATTCTTGAATGAAGATAAGGCTGTGGTTCCTGGCTGGAATCAAAGTACCTCAGATTTTATGGATATGCGCTACGCAGAGGTGTTGCTTAACTATGCCGAAGCAGTAGTTGAAAGTGGTTTAGGTAATCCTGCTTTGGCAGAAAAAGCGATCAATGACATCCGTAAGAGAGCTGCACATACGGTAGATGTACCGCTCACTTTAGAAAATGTGATGCGTGAAAGAACCGTGGAGTTGGCTTTTGAAAACAAGCGATACTGGGACCTTATCCGAAGAAGGGAATACGAAGAGGAATTCACCAACAGAAGAAGACATTCCTTATTTCCGATTCTTGACCTGCGGGAATCTGATCCGGTTTACATTTTTGTTCGGGAAAATGTGCCTTCCATGGAAGCTCAGAATTTTCAACCTAGATTCTACTATAGACCTATTCCAGGCATAGGTGGAAATGGGCTGACTCAAAATCCATCTTATTAATCTTATGAATATGAATATGAAATCTTCATTCTATATCCTTTGTCTATTTGCAGTTGGTCTTTTCTCCTGTGAGCTGGACAATTATGATGCTCCCACCGCCAGTTTTGCAGGGCAGTTTATTGATGCTCAGACAGGTGCATTGGTAGAGCAGGATTTGATCAATGGAACGGTCATTCAATTGGCGGAGCACGGGTATGATCCGGTAGGATTACAATACTTGGTAGTCAAAAATGACGGCACATTCGAGAACAAGCTTCTTTTCGAAAATACGTATACCGTGCAGCCGGTAAGAGGAAACTTTTATCCGGTTGATGCGCAGGATCTGGAAATCGGATCAGGTACTACTATGGATTTTATGGTAACTCCGTACCTGAGAATTGTCAATCCTCAGATCTCCTACCTAAATGGTAAGGTAACTGCCACCTTTAGTATAGAGCAAACCGGGGCGAGTAATGTTCGCAAGATCGGATTCTTTGCCCATCCGAATTCGGTAGTTGGCCAGCCTGTTCAATCCTTTTCTGTAGAAAATGATATCAATCGGGATGTGTCACCGGATGAAGTCTTTACACTTGAAATGGATGTGGCGGCAAACAGTACCATTTTTGGAAAAGCAGATGATTTCTTTTTCAGAATAGGAGCGATAGCCAATGCGGCTGAATCAAAATATAACTATGTACCAGCGGAGCGAATTACTCTCTAAGCAATGAAAAATTATAACACTATGTTTTTGACCTATTGGCTATCTATAATACTTCTGAGCACCTTCGGGTGCTCAGAATCAACTGAACCTGATTCAACCCCCGATCCTGATCCACCCACAAAACCTACTACTGAAATAGAATACGATGAGACGGGGTTATTGTATACCAATATCGATGGGTTGGTTATGGCTGGTTATCAGGGATGGTTTGCCGCAGAAGGTGATGATTCTAACCGTGGCTGGTATCATTATCAGTCGGGATGTGGGTTTCAACCTGGATGTTCTACTATAGATATGTGGGCAGATGTAAGTGAATATGCTAAAACTTACCCAACAGATTTCAAATTTGAAAATGGGGAAACTGCGCATCTTTTTAGCTCTTATGATGCTGAGACTACGGATTTACACTTTAAGTGGATGAAGGAATACGGAATTGATGGAGTTTACCTTCAACGTTTTGTCGCTGAAGTAAAAGACTCCAATCCGGCGGGGAAGAGACATTTTGACAAAGTATTGGAGAATGCATTGGCAGCAGCCAAGAAATACGGCAGGGCAGTTTGCATCATGTATGACCTCAGCGGGGCTACAGGTGAGGATGTAAGGGAATTTGTAGAGAAGGACTATTTTGAATTGGTCAATAAGTACAAGCTGTTTGACAATCAGGAAAATCCGACTTATCTGAGAGAAAATGGTAAGCCTCTGGTAGCGGTTTGGGGAGTTGGTTTTAATGACAATAGAAAGTATTCAATAGAGGATGCTTCCATACTTGTCGATCAGTTGAAAGGAACGCAAAATCGGGTATCCGTAATGCTGGGTGTTCCTTATTGGTGGAGATCCTTAGGGAATGATACAGAGAACAATCCCAAACTACATGAGCTGATCAAAAAATCTGATGTAATCATGCCTTGGGCAGTAGGGAGATATAATTCTACGAATTATGGAGAGGTTTCTTCTCAGACATTAGTGTCTGATTTACAGTGGTGCAACTCAAATAATGTGAAGTATATTCCACTTGTTTTTCCTGGATTTAGCTGGGGAAATATGAATCAGGAATCAGAGTACAACGCTATCCCAAGACTGAAAGGAAACTTCTTTTGGCAGCAAATTAATGGCGCCGTGAAGTCCGGAGCAAAGTCGTTGTACGTAGCCATGTTCGATGAAATTGATGAAGGGACGGCCATTTTTAAGGTGATGCATGAGGGGACAACTCCATTGAACGCAGATGGCAAATTCATAGGCATTGATCCTGAATTGCAAACAGATCATTATTTATTCCTAACTGGACAAGCGGGAAAATGGGTTAAAGGGGAAGGGACATTTTCCGCCACACAGCCCAGTAGATAAACTGAAGTTCAGTTTTACTTATGAGTTTAATCACCAATACAATTCAAGAATAATACATGAGTTTTCAGATTAAAACATCCGGGGAGCCGTATGATGTCATCATTGTTGGTTCCGGAGCAGGAGGAGGTATGGCTTCCAAGGTGCTTTCGGAAGCGGGGCTTACGGTAGCTGTGATAGAGGCAGGAGGAGATTTTGACCCTGCAAATGATGCTGATCGTACCCAGCTTCGGCCGCCTTGGGAGTCACCAAGAAGAGGAGCCAGCACCCGAATAAGACCCTTCGGTGATTTCGATGCCGCCATAGGTGGTTGGGATATTGAAGGTGAACCTTATACCCGAAAGAATGGAACCCAATTTGACTGGTTCAGATCCAGAATGGTCGGTGGTCGCACTAACCACTGGGGTAGGATTTCCCTGCGATTTGGTCCGAATGATTTCAAAAGGGCAAGCATTGATGGATTGGGTGATGATTGGCCTATTGGCTATGAGGACGTAAAGCCTTACTACGATAAAGTAGATAAGCTGATAGGAGTTTTTGGCACCAAGGAAGGGATCTATAATGAGCCGGATGGTTTTTTTCTGCCTCCTCCAAAACCGAGACTTCATGAGTTATATCTAAAGAAAGGAGCCAATGCTGCTAACGTTCCGATGATTCCAGCCCGGCTATCCATGCTCACCCGACCTATAAATAATGAACGGGGAGTGTGCTTTTTCTGCAGTCAATGTAACCGAGCCTGTCAGGTATATGCAGATTTTTCGGCGGGAACATGTCTGCTTCATCCC
>TARA_R110002012_G_scaffold130267_3_pt1 | contig 17490 bp, 19 predicted proteins | sample TARA_R110002012 | Tara Oceans TARA_R110002012 (sample SAMEA4396515) | marine metagenome | biome: Westerlies Biome; feature: [DCM] deep chlorophyll maximum layer (ENVO:01000326); material: water (ENVO:00002006), including particulate matter (ENVO:01000060) such as... | depth 40 m
AAAAGTTTCTGCGCTAGAATGAGTGGCGTTTCTGGTCCTATGAAAGATAAAAAGGGTAGACCAACGAGAAAAGCATTGGCTTTAAAGAAATGGGATTGCTAATGAAAGAAGAAGATTGGCAAAACTTGGAAGATATAAAAAATGATTTTGAAAAATTACGTTGCGGAAATATAACTCATGACAGCGATAAAGAGTTAACTGAGCGACATATACTTAATCAAATGCGTTGTTACGCAAAGTATCCAGGTCATCTTAACTGGGAAGTGTTAAATAGACTTAGATGAATATTATAAAGTAAGAAAATATGGCTAAACTTGAAAACAATCAAGATCAATCAAGTCGTCATGGTGGTGCAAGAAAAGGGTCTGGCAGAAAAAAAGGTTCGTCATCTAAAAGAACCAGAGAGATTGCAGATCAAGCTGCTAGTGATGGCATTACTCCATTAGAAGTGTTGTTGCAGATTATGCGAACTTCAGTTGAGATTGGCGATCATGAAAAAGCTATGAGAGCAGCAAAAGATGCGGCTCCATATATACACCCAAGATTAAATTCTGTTGAAATGTCTGGTAGAGATGGCGATCCAATAGATGTAACAACGAGTATTAAAATTGTCGGAGTATAAGTTAGAGCTCCCAAAAAAGCTCATACCTTTATTTAAGCCTAAAAGATTCAAAGTGCTTTATGGGGGTAGAGGATCAGCTAAGAGTTGGTCTATTGCCAGGGCAATAATCGTTAAATGCGCTAATACAAATATACGAGTGCTATGCTGCAGAGAAACGCAAACCTCTATTCAGCAATCAGTGCATAGATTACTAAGTGATCAGATAGCATTAATGGGGTTAAGTCATTCGTTTGAAATCCAAGAAAAAAAGATACTTGGCAAAAATGGTTCAGAGATAACATTTATAGGCATACGACAACAAGGAATAGCAAACTTAAAGTCATTAGAGGGAACGGACCTTTGTTGGATTGAAGAAGCTCAAGTTTGTACGCAAAAATCACTAGATATATTAATACCTACCATTAGAAAGCAAGATTCAGAAATATGGCTTAGTTTTAATCCAGAACTTGATTCTGATCCAACTTATGAGCGTTTTATTACTAACAAGCCAGATAATAGTTGGGTTTGCAAAGTAAATTACTCTGATAATCCATTCTTTCCTAAAACGCTAGAGCTAGAGCGGTTGCAATGGTTTAAGCGCGATCCTATAGGCTATAAGACAGTTTGGGAGGGAGATTGTAGACCAAGTGTACAAGGTGCAATTTATTCAAATGAAATAAATAAGTTAATAAGCGAAAATCGAGTAAGAGAATTGCCTGTTGATCCAAGCCTTAAAACTCACACTATATGGGATTTAGGTTGGAATGACTCTATGGCAATTATTATGGTGCAAGTAGTTGCAAGTGAAATTAGAGTGGTAGATTTTTTAGAGGATTCGCACCGCACCTTAGATAGTTATGTAAAAGAATTAAAAGATAAGGATTACCTTTGGGGTACAGATTATCTTCCACATGATGCAACGCACAAAGACTTTAAGCATGGTAGAAGTACAGAAGAGATGTTACGCACAATGGGCAGAAACCCATTTGTATTATCAAGAGCAGATGTAGAGCAGGGGATCATTAAAACTAGAATGACATTCCCTAAAATGTATTTTGATAAAAATAAAACAAAAGAATTACTCAATCACATCAAGCGTTATCGCAGAACAATCAATAGTGCAGGAGAGCCATCAAGCCCACTTCATGACAATCACTCTCATGCAGCAGATGCTTTGAGGTATTTGGCTATGAGTGTTGATTTGATGACAAATGATGATTGGGCAACCTTACCTAAACAAAATCTGGAGTGGGTCGTATGATGCTTTTCAAACAAGGTCCAAACGCCTTAAAACTAATAGAAGAACTAACTCAAAGAGTTGAAAAACTGGAACAAGCTAATGAACAAAAACAGACTAAAAGCCGTACTACAAAGCGAAATAGACTCGGCTCTGGGCTATCAGGAGACAGACACAACGGATCAGAGAAGAAAGTCACTTAATGCTTATTTGCGAGAGCCTTATGGTAATGAGCGTGAGGGCTCCAGTAAAGTAGTTACCGGAGAAGTGGCTGAAGCTGTAGATGGTGCATTACCTCAGCTAATGAAAATATTTACAAGTTCAGAAGATGTTGTGCGTTTTCAAGCTAAAAACCCTCAAGGCGAGTTAGGGGCTGAACAAGCAACAGATTATATTAACTGGGTATTTCACACGCAAAACAAAGGCTTTGAGATACTACATACGTTTTTCAAAGATGCACTACTTCAAAAGGTAGGAATCATAAAAGCCTTTTGGGAAGAAAAAATAGATGTAGTAAAAGAAAAATACGAAAATTTAAGTGATAACGAATTAGCACTTTTACTTTCAGATGAAACTAGAGAGGTTGTTTCTCAAGAAACAGTTGAGCAAGAACAAATAGATGAAGCCGGAGTAACAGTTACAAGTTTTCACAATGTAGAGATTAAAAAGAAAAACAATGTTGGCGAGATTCAAATAGAGAATCTACCGCCAGAAGAGTTTTTAATATCAAAACGTGCAAAAGATATACAAACATCTCCCTTTGTAGCCCATAGGCGTTTAATTACTAGAAGTGATTTAATGGCTTTAGGCTTTGAAGAAGAGCAGGTAAGAAACTTATCTCCATTTGATAGTTTAAAATATACGCCAGAAAAACTTGCCAGATACTCTCATGGAGAGGACCCAAACGATACCGATTCATTAGATGATTCAATGGTAGAGATTGAGGTGTATGAGTGTTATTTACGAGTAGATTTAGATGATGATGGCATAGCGCAGTTAGTAAGAGTGGTTTATGCCGGTAATGAAATATTGTCACTAGAAGAAACAGATTATGTTCCGTTTCATTCAGTATGCCCTTATCCACTACCTCATAAGTTTTATGGAGAATCCCTTGCAGATCGAGCAATGGATATTCAAGAAATCAAAACCACTATTACCAGGCAAATGCTTGATAACTTATATTTAGCCAATGCTCCAAGAATGGGATCAGTTGAGGGCATGGTTAATTTAGATGATTTATTAAATGTTACTGCCGGTGGAGTTGTGAGAATGAAATCTCCAAATGCAATAGTTCCATTAACTGTTCCGCCAGTTGCAAATCAAGCGTTTCCAATGCTTGAGTATTTAGATCAGGTGCAAGGTAAAAGAACTGGCATAAGTGATGCAATGCAAGGGTTGAGTCCAGATTTACTACAAAATGTAACAGCAGCAGCAATTGCAGCAAGTACGAGTGCTGCCGGTGGAAAACTTGAATTAATCGCTAGAATCTTTGCTGAAACAGGAGTTAGCTCTTTGTTTAAGGGAATCTTGCAATTAGTTTGTAAGTATCAAGATAAACCTCGCATTATTAGAATGAGAGGTAAATATATAGAGATGGACCCAAGGCAATGGGATCATCAATATGATGTAAGTATAAATGTTGGTTTAGGTACAGGAGATCAAAAGCAACAAATGTCATTGTTACAAATGATTATGTCTAAGCAAGAAGAAATCATTAAAGGCTATGGTCCAAGTAACCCATTAGTTTCAATCGGACAATATAGAGAAACGTTATCCAAATTTATAGAAGCGGCAGGGTTTAAAGATGTAGCTAAGTTCTTTAGAGAGATACCGCCAGAAGTAGATCAGCAGTTAAGCCAACCAAAGCAACCTCAGCCTGATCCGGCAGTTCAAGCAATCATGCAACAGGCTCAAGCCAAACTACAAATAGATCGACAAAAAGCAGAGGCTGATATTGCATTAAAAAGAGAAAAAGCAATGGCTGATATTCAATTAGCCAGAGAAGAGGCTGCAGCAGAAATGGATTTAAAGAAACAAGAATTTTTTGCTGAAGCTCAGTTAAAGGGTATTAAGGTAGCAAACGATATGACAAACAATACAGAAATTCCAAACGTATAAATGCAAGATTTATTGAAACAAACTGGATACAGTATTGCCAGGGGTATTCCTCAAGCTGCAACTGGATTTGTTGATTTAGCAGCACTACCTTTTACAATGTCAGGTTTATTAGAGCCAGAAGATGTATTTGGAAGTACAGATTATTTAACTAAAAAAGGCTTACTACCAAAACCAGAACAAGGTTTATTGCCAGAAACAACAGAGTTAGTTTCTTCTTTAATCAGCCCTGCCGGTGCAACAAAAGCAGCAATACTTGGTACAACTGGATTATTAGCAGATGCGGCATTAACAAGCGGAGCATTAGAAAGATTAGGTCCTCCAGTAGGCTCTATGGCTAATCCTATAAATATTAACAAACCTAAAGATTTAATGTTTGTAAAAAATACTGGTAAAGATGCAATAAGAAATTACTCTTTATTAGGAGGTATGCCAGTTCCAAGTTTGGGAATAATACAAAAAGATCAGCCGTTTGATAAGTTTGGAGAAATATCTTTAATTGGTAAACCAGAAAAATTTGATCCAAAAATTAAAGAAAATGTAGCTTACACCTCTGATATTTATTCTACTAGAGAACCGAAACCATTTTATTTAGCAAATAAAAACTCATCTACAAAAATAATTGATGACTATGAAAAAACAAAAGAAATTACAGGGCAAGAAATTGATGCTTATGGTATTGACAGAGATTTAGAAAAATTAAGTACCAAGAAAAACGCTAGTGGTTATCTGTTTGATAATGTTAAAAAGTTTTTTCAATATAGAGCAGAACCAAAAGCTAAATTTTTACTAGAACAAGGGATTGATTTACCAGTTCTTGAAAAACCTAAAAAAGTTTTATCTGAAAAAAAACAACAAGCTCTTATTAAAAAAGCTAATTTAAGTGGAGAGGCTTTACAAGTATTTAAAGAACAATTAAAAAAAGAAAATAATCCTAACATAGTAAAAAAAATATATTACAACAATTCAGATTTAGAAAAAATAATTCAAGACAATAACTTAACAGATCAATTTGATGAATGGGTGCAAAGAGAACAGTCAGATTATTTTAAAAGAAGCGGAGATGCTTTCTTTGAGTATGAAAACCCAAATTATGAACAGCAATCAGCCAGATTATCAGATTTATATAATAAAACAAATGATTACAGGGTAGAGCAAGAGATCAGTAAGCAACTTGAAAATCTTGAAAGAAACAGATACAAAGTTGCAGACTATACAGTTGATAACCTTACTAAAGTAATGAAAAAAATGCCTACTATTGGAGCAGAAGAGGGTCTAGGAACAACTGGTATTGGCAGAATGAAAGCAGGAGTCACTAAGCAATTAAAAAGTTTAGATGATATTCAAGCAAACAGAGGTTTATTAGCAAGTAACGATCAACAAATAAAAGATAAAGTTTCTGAATCTTTTGATGAAATAGCAAATGAAATAGTATCTGATTTAAACAAGTTAAAAATAGATACACCTTATGGAATGTATGATTCTATCTCTTCTTTAATGATAGACGGATTAGATAAAGGTGGAAAAAAAACAGATTTTGAAAAAGCATTTAAGGGTACTTTGTTTGAAAAAACAATAAATGAAAAAACATTACAAAAAATGCAAAAATTTGCAGAACAATTAAAATCATCTCCGGCAGAGTATTTTGAATCTAAACCTCAAAGAACAGTACCTTTAAGTGATTTTAGTGGTGCTATTGTTCCAGAAGATTCTCCACAAGGGTTATTAAATATGTTGGAAGAGCAAGGAATAAAAGTAGAAAAATACAAAACCGAAAAAGAACGTACAAAGTTAAAAGAAAAATTTAAAGACAGTATGTTTGATTTAGGAGCTTTATTGGGAACTGGATTACTTGGCTCAAGCCTACTAACAAATTCTGAAGAAGAGAAAGTTTATTAAATGATTAACGAATTATATAACCAATACTTAAATAGAGATGTTGATCCGGTAGGATTAGCTTATTTTCAAGGTATGCCAGAAGAACAAATAGTAGCAGAGTTAATAGCATCTCCAGAGTATCAGTTTAACCAACAGTTTCAAACTTCATTAGGTAGACCAATAGGAGATGTTGGAAGAGGTTTTTATATGGATCAGGTTCAATCCGGTGCGCCAATGGATCAATTATTAAGAAACATTGCAAACTCTCCAGAGGCTATGGATTTTGCCAATCAAGGTTTTGCACCAAATCCTGAGTTTAATTTTTCTGCACCAGACCCAGTTCAAATGGTTGTTAATGATGAAGTAGTAAATCCAAATGTAGATATTCAAAATATGCAAATTACTGGTGGCAGTCAAATACTACCTACGCCTGCTCCTCAAGGCTTTTATGGGCAAGGTTTAGAGGGAGTTGAGCTTATGGATATGTTTGGAACTAAACCAATGTTTGGTGCAGGCGTTGGCGCATTTACAGATTTAATACCAACTCAGTTTCAATTTGGAATACCTGCTCAATTTGCAAATGTTCCTGTATATACGCCAACAGGGTTTGATGCAAGCAATGCTCAAAAAGCAGCAGAAGCAGCAGAAGCACAAGCAACTTATGAAGCAAATAATCCAAGGTTTTCTGTAACACATGGGTAAAAAAGAAGAAATTAGCCAGGCAAAGAGTTTATTAGAAAACGATTTTTTTAAAGAAGAAATAAAAAAGATTAGGCAATTGTATTTAGAACAAATTGCTAACACTTCTCATGAACAGATTGAGGAGCGTGAAGATTTGTACCGAATGGTCAGAGCGGTGGAAAAAGTGATTTCTCACTTTGAGAGTTTGGCTATGGATATAAAGATTGAGGAAAAAAAGTGGAGGATATTTTAACCACTTTTAGGAGTTATTTTTATGAGCGAAAACGTCAACCCAGAACAACCTGGGCATGAGTCGCTATCCGTTGAACAAGCAGCAGACAGATTCTTAACTATCTTAAATCCAGAAGAGGCATCAACCGATCAACCTCAAGAAGAAGAAAGTGTAGTTGAGAAAACTGAAACACAATCTGAGTTAGAAGCAATTGCTGAAGATTTAGATGAAACTGAAACCTTAGAGCAAGATTCAGAAGAGCCACTTCAAGAAGAGACTCCACAGACTTTTAAAGTAAAAGCCGCAGGAGAGGAAATTGAGGTTACGCAAGATGAACTTATTAAAAGTTTTCAGCTAGAAAAAGATGTTCGTAAAAAACAAGAATCTTTAGCTCATGAGCGAAAAGAAGTTGAACAGTCAAAGCAAGTTTTACAGCAAGAACTTCAAAAGGCAGCAGATGCCCAACAAGTTCGAGATACTTATGCTCAAAGATTGCAATTACTGGAACAAAGTCTTATTCAGCAAAATCAAGCAGAAGATTTAAGCGGATTAAAAGAAAATGATCCAATCCAATACGCAGTAAAGGTAGCAGAAAGGCAAGAACAGGAAAAGCAACTTCAAGTCATTCAAGGCGAGCGGCAGAGACTTGCTCATGAGCAACAATCTCAACAACAAGCCCTACTTGCAGAGCAAATGAGAATAGAAGCTAAAACAGTTCTTGAGAGATTCCCAGAGCGAAATGATCCAGAAAAAGCAAAAGCTATGGATTCTGAAATCAGAAAAGCCGCTATGGCTGATGGTTATACAGAGGCAGAGCTTAATAACATTCGATTAAGTAAAAATGTTGTCACGCTATGGAAAGCAACTCAATGGGATAAGTTACAAAATTCAAAGCCAGAAGTTCAGAAAAAAATAGCAAAAGCACCAAAAATGATGAAAGCCGGTGCAACACAATCTGAATCTGGTAAATCAGAACAAATCAAACGACTAAAAGGCAAACTACGCAAAACCGGTAAAGTCGGAGATGCAGCCAAGTTGTTTGAACACCTTATTTAGGAGAGTTTCAAATGGCAGTATTTACCCAACATACAGCAATAGGTTCAAAAGAGGACCTACAAGATACTATTTATAGTATTTCTCCAACTGATACACCTTTTATGAATTCCATAGGCCAAGGTCAAGCAACTGGAGTTTTACATGAGTGGCAACTAGATTCATTAGCAAGTGTAAATGTTTCTAACGCAGCAGTTGAGGGAGCAGATGCAACAACAGCAACTATTTCTCCAACAACCAGAGTTAGCAATAGAACTCAGATTAGTCAAAAAACAATCAGCATTTCCAGAACTTTGGAAGCGGTTGATAAGGCAGGTCGTAAATCTGAAGAAGCCTATCAGTTAGCAAAGGCATCTAAAGAAATTAAGCGTGATATGGAAGCTATCTTGCTTTCTAATCAAGTTACTAATGCCGGAAGTGCTGCCGGTGCAAGAGTACTTGGTGGAATTCAAACTTGGATTTCTACTAATGGCGATTTTGCATCAGCCAATTCTACAAGTGGATCACTTGGAACAACTGCTAGACCAGACGGAACTGAGCGCACATTTACAGAAACAATTTTGAAAAATGTTGTGCAACAAGTTTATACTTCCGGTGGAAATCCAGAAGTGTTAATGGTTACACCTGCTCATAAACAAACTGTTAGTGCGTTTGCAGGTATAGCAGCACAAAGGTATATGGCTCCAAATGATCAGCCTACAACCATTGTAGGTGCGGCAGATGTGTTAATTCATAGCACCACTATTCAGTAATGAGTAGTTGCAAATTGGTTAAATTTCTGGGAAGTCTTAACAAGTCATGTTGAAGATAATCAGAAGCCAAGCCGTATAAGTAGGGAAACCGAGAGATACGGAAGGTTCAACGACTAGGTGATGAGGAAACAATAATTCACCCACGAAAAACCGACACCCTAAAAAGGGTGATGATATAGTCTGGACTATTTAGAAATAAATAGAATCTAAGGATAAAGAGCCTTAGAGATAACAAATTCGATATGAGCGATTTTGGAACGTTAAGTGTTGTACCAAATAGATTCATGGTATCTGGCAATAGTGCAGATGATGTAGCACTTGTGCTTGATACAGAATATTTGGAAACAGCATTTTTAAGACCATTCCAAACCAATGACTTAAACGTAGCAGGCGATCAAGCATCTAAGAAACAGCTTGTAGCTGAGTACACTCTTGCAGTATTAAACGAGGGTGCGCAAGGTATTGCTGCTGATTTAAGTTAGTAGTATTTAACCTTAGGAGAGGGGAGCAGAGAAATCTGTTCCCTTTTTTTATATGGATTACAAAAAAACAAATTATTACGCAACAGATGATGGCAATGTAATTGTTGAATCTAAGCAAGATGTATCAGCAATTATTGAAAGTAACAAAAAACAGTTTAATTTATATGATGAAAATGCAAGGTGGAGTGAGTCTCCATTTGGCAATAAGATTGCATCTATTCCAATGACTGTTATTGATATGCTCAATCAAAAAAAAATCATGAGAGGCTTTTCTGTAATTGATAAGAAAAGGTTTGCAGCATGGTTAAACGATAAAGATAATCGTTTTTTTAGAACAAGAACTGGAAGAGTTTAAATGGCTATTTCAACCTACTCTGATTTAAAAACACTAACTGCTAATTATTTAGCAAGAAGTGATTTAACCGATCAGATTGCAGATTTTATACAGTTATCAGAAATTAGATTACAAAGAGATTTGCGTTTAAGACAAATGCTAACAACTGCTGATTTATCTGTTAGTAGTGCAAGTGTATCTCTGCCATCAGATTTTTTAGAGTTACGAGAAATCCACTTAGATACTGCAACCATTGGACAATTAGATTATTTAGCACCAACAGCATTTTTTAGAAATGCCAGGATAAATGATTCAGGTCAACCAGTATTTTATACAATGACTGGCACTAAGTTTGATTTTGCACCAAGCCCAGATACAACCTATACAGCAAAGATTTTATATTACGCAAAACCAGATTTATTAAGTGATAGCAATACATCAAATGTATTTTTATCAGATGCACCAGATTGTTTGTTATATGGCGCATTAGCTGAAGCTGAACCCTACTTAATGAACGATCAAAGAATCACAGTTTGGGCTGCAATGTATGATCGCTCAAAGGCAGCATTAAATGCCGCAGATGATAGAAGTGAGTTTGCCGGCAATCCTATGACAATGACTGTTTCATAATGGAGCGAATTAACTTTGGAGAATGGCTGCCAGATCAACCGGCAATAACTGGAGCCTTAACAGAGGCATTGAATGTTATACCTCTACAAGTCGGTTATGGGGGATTGCCTACAATATCTACTATTAGTAATGCTGCCGCTACAGATTTAAATGGATTATTTGCAGGCAGATTTGGAGAAACTACTCAGTTATTTGCAAGTGGTACAACTAAACTTTATACATATAGCTCAAACAATCTAAATCTAACAGATGTAAGCTCAACAACTTATACCGGAGATAGATGGAATTTTGCTCAATTTGGAAAAATAGTTTTAGCCGCAAATGGAAAAGAAAAGGTCCAAAAGTTTGAGTTAGGTACTTCGAGTGCTTTTGCAACTTTATCGGTTGAAGCACCAAGTGCAAAAATGGTAACAGTTGTAAGAGACTTTGTAGTTTGTGCAAATACAGATGCTAACCCTAATAGAGTGTTTTGGTCAGATATAAATGATGAAACCTCTTGGAGTAGTAGTGTTACATCACAGTCAGACATTCAAGATATTCCTGATGGTGGAAACATACAAGGCATAGTTGGTGGAGAGTTTGGCATAGTATTTTTAGAACGTGCAATCTCTCGAATGACTTATGCAGGCGCACCACTTTATTTTCAGTTTGACACTATCTCAAAAGGTTTAGGCTGTTTAGAGCCTAAAAGTATTGCTCAGTACGGGCAATTAGTTTTCTTTTTAAGTGATGATGGATTTTACTTATGTAATGGACAAACTGTTACTCCGATTGGAGCAGAAAAAGTAGATAGATTCTTTTTTGAAGATTGCGAACTTGCGCTATTAAACACTATGAGTGCAGCAGTTGATCCGGTCAGACGTTGTGTTTTTTGGTGTTACTCCAATAATCAAAGTAAACAAAGTTTATTAATTTATAACTTTCAAGTGCAAAAGTGGAGTAGAGGAGAAACAACCGCTGATTTTATAGCCGCTGCTGCTACCGAAGCAATTACGTTAGAGTCACTTAATAATTACTCTAGTAGCATTGATACATTAGGAATATCTTTAGATGATAGATTCTGGCTTGCTAATAATCTTTTATTAGCAGGTTTAAAAGAAGATAAAATCGTTTCGTTTTCTGGACAAAACAGTACTGCTGAATTAATTACCGGGGACTTAACAAGTACAAACTCAGTTATAAATTTAGCCAAGCCACAAATAGATAAAGGTACAGCAAGTGTAGCCATTGCAAGTCGAGATCGTTTGGACTCAGACATTTTATTTTCAACGGCTCAAGAAGCAGACTCAGAAAATAGATGCTCAGTAAGAAGTCATGGCAGATACCACAGAGTAAAGGTTATCCCAAGTGGAAACTATACAAGTTGTGTTGGAGTAGATTTAGAAATAGTTGCTAGAGGCGGTAGATGACAACGTATAGAATTTTACCTTACACCGGAGCAGACCCAAGAAGCATAAGTGAAGTGGTAAATAATGCAATGGCAGGAAAAATTAATAATACTGGCAACATCACTTTAACAGCGAGTTCTGCAACAGCAACTTCTTTAACAGATGCAAGGCTAACTCCTGCAAGCGTAGTTTTATTTATGGCAACTACTGCTAATGCAAGTGGATTTAAAGATGATATGTACGTTTCAGCAAGAACTGTTGGAAGTGCAACTATTAGTCACTCAACCAATATTCAAAGTGATAGAACCTTTGCCTATGCAATATTTGGGTAATGGAGAAACGATTTATAGAACCAAAAGATTTACGCAGTTGGTGGCCTTATATCAGGCCAAAATTAAAACAAATTTTAAGAAAAAGTCCAGAAGCTTGGATACCAGAGGATATTTACGCAGATTGCTTTCAAGGCAGAAGTATGCTTTGGGTTGCTCTAAAAAACAATAAACCTCAAGGCTTTGTAGTTTGCCAACCAACAGATGAAAACACTCTTCATTTATGGGCAGGGTATTCAGAAAACGATTGTGCAGATTTAGGCGGTTGGTCAATTATTGATGATATTGCAAAACAAGGTGGCGCAAGTTTTATAACATTTGATTCCTGGCGTAAAGGTTGGGAAAAAAAAGCTAAGGCTCTAGGTTTTAGCCCAAGAAAATATATTAGGAGAGTAATATGAGCGGTGGTGGCGGTAGTACCCAAACAGTTCAACAAAAACTTGATCCGGCAATAGTGCCTTATGTTACATATGGATTAGATGAAGCGCAAAATCTGTATGACTCAAACACTACTCCGGCATTTTATCCAGGTCAAACATTTGTAGGTCCAAGCCAACAAACTCAATCTGCATTAGGTGCCGCGCAAAATAGAGCACTTATGGGTAATCCATTAACTCCTGCGGCTCAAAATCAATTTCTAAGCACAATTGAGGGCGATTATTTATCAAGTGGCAATCCATATATGCAAAGTGTTTTTGATACTTCAGCAAACATGGCTCAAACAAAATTTAATGATGCTATGAATCAAATTAACTCAAATGCAAGTATGGCAGGCAGGTATGGCAGTAATGCAATGGGTCAATTACAAGATAGAGCAACATCACAATTTGCTCAATCATTAGCCAATACAGCAGGACAACTGGGATATCAAAACTACGATACAGAGCGAGCCAGACAACTACAAACTGCACAACAAGCACCGGCAATGGCAGCAACTGATTATCAAGATATTAACCAAATGTTAAATCTAGGGCAAGTAGCAGAGGGTTATCAAGAAGCAGCTTTGGGGGACTCAATGCAAAGATTTAATTTTGCTCAAAATCAACCTTATGCCAAGTTACAAAATTATTTATCTGCTGCGTATGGTAGTCCACAAGGAATGGAAACTAGCAAACCTATTTATAGAAATCCAGTAGCAGGAGCATTAGGAGGAGCATTAACAGCCGGATCATTATTTGGTTCTGGAGGAGAAATGAACCCATATGCAGCCGCAGCAGGTGGAGCTTTAGGATTACTAGGATAAAAATATGAGCGGAATGGAGCCAATGATAATAGGTGCTGCTGTTGGCGGCATGATGGACAAACAAAATCCTATAAGAGGCATGATGTTAGGTGCTGCCGGAGGCGGTTTATTAGGACCAGGTGCAGCAGCATCAGGTGCAGCATCAGGTGCAGGTGCAGGGGCAGGCGTAAGTGCAAGTAAATTAGCAACTACATCAGGATATATTCCGGCAGGTGCAACAGTAGCAACAACAAACCCTGCGATTTTAAATGCAACAACATCATATGCCGGTAAAAATTTAGGAAGTGCTGCGGTTCCTAAAATGGCTTTTATGAAGCCTCAAAATTTAATGATGGCAAATATGTTGTTAGGAGGAGCCGGAGGTTCACAAAATCAAGTAACGCAAGTTCAACCAAATAAACCCTCCACATATCAACCAACAAATGCAATTCAAAATCTGTACGCAAACCAATACAGCAATCCAAACAAAAGACGATTTTCATTAATAGGCTAAAAAATGAATCCAGATATAAATAAACTTTTAACAATACTTGGAATGAGCAATCCAAATATATCGAATTTTAGCAATATAAATATGCCTACTCAAAAAAACTTTACTAATATGAGTGCAGTTGAAAAGTTAAAAAATTTGCCATCACTTTTAGAATCAAAAGGCATTGATCCACTCATGACTGGTATGACTTTATTAAATGCCGGTGGTTATTCTGATCAAAAACAAACTCCACTTCAGCCAATTACAACTGCATTAGCAGGTGGCAGGCAAGCATTTCAACAAAATCAACAAATGCAACAGCAAAACTTGTTAAACAATTTAAGACTAGGAACAACTTTAAATCAGTTAAATCAAACAAATACCGATAACAAAATTAGAACTATATTTCAAAATCCTAAATTAACAATGCAAGAAAAAATAAGTTTAGGCAATCAAATAGACCCTATAAATACAAATAAATTTGTTACTGCACTAACTCCTAAAATATCAAATGTAGATATGTTTCAGGATAAAAGCGGAAACAAAATAACAGCAGGAGTTAATCAAAGCGGACAACAAGTAATTACAAGTGGAGTTAATAAAGGTTCTATTCTTGATCCAAACATCTTTACTAAAATTGAAAAACCATCAGCAAATATAAGAGATTTAAGATTTTTAGCTCCACAAGCCTTTGTTACTAATAAAGATGGTAAAGAAGTTTTTGTTCCTGAAAACGTACCAAAGTCAATGAGAGAATTTTTAACAAAAGGTAATAATACAGTTTTAAATGTAGATACAAAAAGTCCTCCAAAAGACAAAACAGTAGTAAGAAATTTACAAGAAGATTTAATTAGTACCGGAGCAGCAATTCAAAGAATAACAGCAATTTCTCAAGAATTTTTAAACAATCCAGAATTATTGCAAGCCGGAACTCAACTTGAAGCGTTTTTAAAAGCAAAAGGCGAAAAGTTTGGTATTAGAGATTTAAGTGAGGAAGATAAAGTTCTAGTTCAAAATATGACACAATTAAAAGCTCAGACTTTACAAAACCTGAACTTAACAATTAAAGAAATTACAGGTGCTGCAATGGCAGCAGCAGAAGCAGTAAGAATAGAAGCAACAGTACCATCATTAAAAGATTCTCCAACAGAATTTGCTACAAAAAGCAAAAACGTACTTAGAACATTAAAGTTAGCTCAGGCAAGATTACAATATGTTTTAACAAAAGGTTTTGAATATAAAACCAGTATAAATTCCATTTCAAAAAATCTACCATTAAGCGGATTTGAAAAAGTAATGGAAAAAGAAACAGATGCAATTATTGATAGAATTGGAAAAGAATATGCAAGAAATAATATTCCTTTTGATGAAAACAATTTAACGATTGAACAAAATCAAATAATAAAACAAGAAATTTCAAATTTATTTGGGTTAATTTGATATGACAAAAGCCGCAACCAAAAGACTTTTAGAAGAAGTAGGAATTGGAGGTCCATATACATCTCCAAAACTTGAGTCTGATAAAACGCCACAAGAAACACTTTATACAGGAGATGTAAACCTATCATCTTTATTTAAAGCAGGATTACCAGATAATAAAAAAGATATTTTAAAGGTACTTACAAAAGAAATAGGAAAGCCAGTTTCTTATAATCCAAATCAGGGTTATACATATAAAGATAAAGGTGCAAGGTATAAAGTTAATCCAGATTTATTATCAACAATTTCTTTATATGGTGGCGATATTTTAGAATCAATACCGGCAACAGTCGCAGGAGTAGCAACAGCACCATTAGCATTGGGAAGTGGACCAGGTGGCTTGTTGTTATCTTCAGAAATAGTAGGCGGTGCAGGAGGTTTAGCAAATGCAGCAAGACAAAAAGCAGCAAACTTGGTTTTAGGAAATAATAAACCAGTTGATATAAATAAGGCAGTTAATGCAGGTTTATTAGATGCAGGGTTTCAAATAGCAGGAGTGCCAATAGCGAGATTTTTAGAAAAAGGTATTGCAAAAGACATAGCAAGAATTAATCCTATTGAGCAAAAAAACTTAGAAACATTATCTAAAAAATTAGGCATAAACTTAACACCGGCAGAAACAACTAACTTAGGAAGTGTAAAACAGCAACAAAAAATTGTTGGTCAACTCCCATCATCATCAGATACAATTTCAGATTTTTTAAGAAATCGGCAAGACACTCAAGTAAGACCGGCAATAGATAATTTTTTAAAAACTCTAGGTGGAGTAGATGATGCTTATACAGCATCAGGCATGGGTCAAAGATCATTACAAAATGTTAGCTCAAAACTTGCAGAAAAAAGATATGTAGATACTTTTCCTATTTATGAAGATGCTTTTAAAAACTCTGCTCCGGTTGATACAAAACCAGTTTTAAACATTATTCAAAATTTAAAAAGAAATGCTCCAGAAACAGGAAGTCAAACAAAAATTTTACAAAGAATAGAAAATTTACTTTATGAAACTAAGAAAAAACCAAAAGGCGATCCAGTTGTTGATGGTCTAGTAGATAAATTTGCAAGTAAGGAAAGTAAAACCTTTTCTGCTGATCTAAAAAAAGAAAAAGTTTTAACAACTGATTTAGGTAAATTACAAAAAGTAAAATTTGAAATAGATGCTTTAAAAAATGAAACTCAAAACATTCCAATTTTAAATACTGTTAATAGAGAAATAGATAAAATAGAAGAAGTTTTGCTTTTACAAATGGGCAAATCTAATCCAAAGTATATTAAAGCTAATGAAGAGTGGAGCAGACTTTCAAAATCAATAGAAGAATTCGATTTAAAATTTGGCGGTATAGAAAAAGTATCAGATAGAAATGTAGATAGTTTGATAAATACTATTATTGCTAAAAGAAGTCCGCAGCAAATTGTTACTGCAAAAAAAATGATTCAATCAGATAACCCAGTAGCATGGAGCTCTATGAAACGTGCTTGGCTAAAATCAGTTTTAGAGAAGATTGATTCTAAAGCAACAGAGGAAACATTAGATATTGGAGCAAAGTTTGCCAATCAAACTTTTAATAGAGTAGATATTAATAAAAGATTAATAGCTGCTTTAGAACCAGAAGAATACCAAGCCTTTAAAGATTTAAGCTATGTTTTAACTGCTACTGGAAGAGTAAAAAGATTTGGTTCTGATACAGCAATAAATCAAGAAACTATTAAAAAAATGAATCCAGGTTTAGCTCAAAGATTATTAAAATTTAATATTGCTAAACCTTTTGAAATACTAGCAGACCTTGTTGATGAAATTAGGTTTGAAAAAAATGCTTTAAATATTGCAAAAACTATTACAAGTCCTGATGGAATAAAACGATTAAGAGAACTAAGACAACTACAACCAACAGATAAAAGATTTATTGCAGGAACGACACAATTACTTGGAATATTTACAGACACAGTAACAGATTAAATAAATTAATAACTAAACAAGAAAGCCGCCTTAAAGGTGGTTTTTTTTTGGAGCAAAAATGGCAAAAACTAAAATATCGGAATACTCGCAAACTGCTTCTTCTAATACCGATATTGGAGGGATTAATATAGCAGAGGGCATGAGCCCAAGTTTAGTTAATAACAGTATTCGAGAGCTACTTTCTCATTTAAAAGATTTTCAATCAGGAAGTAGTGGAGATACTTTAAGACTAACCAATGAACTTACTGTGGCTTCATCTGCAACAATTACAGATAAATTAACTATTAGCGGTGGATTAGATGTTGCAGGAACTTTTAACTCAACTGGTAATTTTTCTCCATCAGCATTAACCACTTCACTAGCAGTGGTATCAGGTGGAACGATTGATGGAACTGTTATTGGTGGAAGTGCGGCAACAGTCGGCTCATTCAGTATTGTTAATGCGTCTACAAAAGTTAATGGTCCAGTATCATCTCAAACTGCATTAATAAATACTTTATCAGCGACAAATGTATTTTCTACAAACTTTCATGGTAGTTACTCAGGAGATTTAACCGGTAATATTTCTGCTACAAGTGGAACCTCAACAGTTTCTAATTTAATAGTTACTGGTACTTTAAACCTTGACAG
>TARA_R110002012_G_scaffold211876_1_pt1 | contig 17466 bp, 30 predicted proteins | sample TARA_R110002012 | Tara Oceans TARA_R110002012 (sample SAMEA4396515) | marine metagenome | biome: Westerlies Biome; feature: [DCM] deep chlorophyll maximum layer (ENVO:01000326); material: water (ENVO:00002006), including particulate matter (ENVO:01000060) such as... | depth 40 m
AGTTTTAAAACTTACGGGCTTCTACGAATTAGGGGTTTTTGGTGAAGACGAGAGCGAAGACTTTAAAAAGAAGTTTACAAATTACACAAAAGAATAGTATAGGTTGGGGCTTTTCCATCAGAGGAAAATTAAATGGGAATCTATTTGTGATTGCAGCCCCTTCCTTTTTTTAATAATTAAATAAATAAATATGAAAAAGTACAAAGCAAAAAATCTTGACGGAGAATTAACTTTAGTCAAAAAATGGGTTAAAAATGGAATAGAAAAATGTAAAGTAGAAGATATTAGCGGATATGAATATATTGTAAACGCTGATGACTTAGAAGTAATTAAAACGAAATCTAATAAAAAAAATAAAAAATAATGGAAGTAACAGGAAAATTAATTGAAAAACTTGATCCTGAAACAGGAACAAGTAAATCAGGAAAACAATGGCAAAAGCAAACAATTATAATTGATACAGGTGGCGACTTCAATAATTTGATAGCAGTTAGCGCTTTTGGAGAAGAAAAAATAAAGAAAATGAATAAGCTAGAAATAGGGATGACAGTAGCTATTTTATGTAATATATATTCAAAAGAGTATAATGGAAAATATTATCACAATATAGACGGCTACTGGTTTACAAATCAAAGTAACAATGCTGAAATAAATAAATCAGTTGAGGAAGAATTAAATGGTAGGATTGAGATGGATAGACAAGACCAAAACTTACCCTTTTAATTATGACTGAAGAAATAAATTTTAAATGTATATGCGATTTAACCACTAGCGTATTAGGAATCCCTAAAGGTGCTTTAGGGTTAAAAAGCAGAAAAAGACCTTTACAGGTTGCTCGTTCTGTTGCTGGTTACATAGCACGGTCAGAAGAAGATATAGACAGAACTATTATTGCAAAGGGATTAAATAGAGATAGGAGCTTAATATATCACTACGAAAAAAGACACAAGCCCCTTTACAAGACTTGCTTAATATATAGAAATACTTTTAATAAAGTTTATAAAGCGTATAAAGATATAGACCAAGTAAAAGAAATTTTCATAGATGGCAGTTTAATGAGGCAGCACATTTTAAGAAATGGGGTTAGAGAATGTGCAAAGCCAGATGTTTTGATTGAAGTAAAAAGCGGTGAAGCTAGATGTATTATAAACACTTCTTATTTTGACTTTTCAAATCAATTAGAAAATGTTAAATCTGCAATGAAAAACTATCATTTCTCAGTCAAAATTATATGAAGAACCTTTTAAGCAGTAGCGCTTTTTTAATAGTGAACAAGAAATTAGCCAGGACAATAGGTTTAAAAGAAACTATTTTGTTGGCCGATCTAATAAGTAAGGAAGAATATTTTATACAAAGCGGCAAAATTAGTGACGGATGGTTTTTTAACACTGAAGCCAATATTTTTAATGACACGACACTTACACCCTTTATGCAAAGAAAATGCCTTAAAACGCTTGAAAAGTATAAAATAATAGATATTAAACGCAAAGGCATCCCTGCTAAATTATATTTCAAAATTAATGAAGAACAAGTTATGCAGTTTCTTAACAACTTGAAGTGTATTAAATCCACAACTATTAATAATAATAAAGAAATAAAAATAAAGAATAAATATTTTAAAAAGCCATCAGTTTTTGAAATTGAATTTTATTGTGAGGAACGAAAAAACAAAATAGATGCAGAAGCTTTTTACGATTTTTATGAAAGCAAGGGGTGGATGGTTGGCCGATCCAAAATGAAAGATTGGAAAGCGGCTGTTAGGAATTGGGAAAAGAGAGATAAAAAGAAACCTGTAACAATGTCAAAAATAGATAGCCAATTAAATGAATATCTAAAAGGAAAAGAATACTTATGAAAGAGAAATGTTATGAATTAATAGCTAGAACATCTATTGAATTGGGATTAAAAACAGATGGAAAAACAATGGCTTCACTTGCTAATATTTTAGCAGAAGATTTAAAAAATGAAAAAAGATTTAAAGGATTAAATTTCAACCAAATACAAGATGCGTTCCACCAAGGAGTGAGATTTGGAAATTTTGAACCCTTTTTAAATATCAGAACTTTTTTTAGATGGATAATAGCACACAAAAAAATCATAAACGACGCTGAATACCAAGTTAAAACAATGGGAAAAGACCCTAAAGAAGTCCCTTTTTATCAAAATCAAAAACTTTTAAAATGAATTTAACATTAATTATATGGCTAGTAATAATTATATATTGTATTATTGAAGCCTATTTAAGCCCTATTACAGATGAAGAAGATGAATACTAAACAAAAGGTAGCCTATTGGCTCGGAATGTATGACCATCTTAAAGATAATGATAACAGGCTTTGCGCTAATATATGGGCTGAAGAACTCGGACATATAGAAGGAATAGACCAAGGAACACCAATAGTAGAATTTTTAAAATTATATGCTGACGGAAAATTTACATCTGCTCCTAGTATAAAAAGAGCTAGAGCAAAACTTCAAGAAGAAAATCCAAAATACAGAGGTAAAAAATATGATTTAAGAAAAGGGAAATACCAAGATGAATGGAGAAAAAAACTTGGCTACAATATGTACAAATGAACAGACAACAAATAAGCTTATTCGCTAGTAAAAAAACTGACAACTGGGCAACCCCTAAAAATCTCTATGATGAGCTGAATAAAGAATTTGATTTTGATTTTGACCCTTGTCCTTTAAATTCTTCTTTTAATGGATTAGATGTTGAATGGGGTAAAAGAAATTTTGTAAACCCTCCATACAGCAATGTGGTAGGTTTTTTAGAAAAAGCACATTCAGAACTAAGAAATGGTAATGCAGACCTTTGTGTATTTTTAACTTTTGCAAATACAGACACAAAATGGTTTCATACTTATTGTTATGGGAAAGGAGAATTACGATTTATAAAAGGAAGATTAAAATTTGTAGATGAAAATGGAGAATCTAAAAATAGTGCAATGCGACCTAGTATGCTAGTAATATTAAAAAATGAAACAAACAATACCCAAACTTAAAAAAAAACTGGATCAGATTTTTTCCTTATATATAAGACTAAAGAATTCAAATGATTTTGGTGTTGCTACTTGTTTTACTTGCGGAAAACTAGATTCTTATAAGAGACTTCAGAACGGTCATTTTCAATCTAGGAAATTCTTAGCTACAAGATTTGATGAGGAAAATTGCCAGGTTCAATGCAGCGGCTGTAATATTTTTCGTTACGGGGAGCAGTACAAGTTTGCAGTTAATTTGAACGCTAAGTATGGAGAAGGAACCGCAGAAGAATTACAACGGAAAGCCAGACAAACTATTAAAATTTCTAGAACAGATTACGAGGATTATATAGGTTATTACAAAAGACTTGTTGACAACTTAAAAAAAGAAAAAGGAATAGCGTAACTTTTTTTTTATATTTGCGTATGCACAAACCAATATACTCAAGTCAAGAGCATCAAGCTATAATAGAGGTGTATATGACTTGCTGTAAAGAGTTTGCAAAAGATGTTAGCACAAAGGCTAAATACAATTCATATTTAGATATACTTTCAACTATTATTGAATACCATAACGGGTACGGCGAGGGCGTAAAAGAGAATAATTTTTACGACTGGATTATGATAATTCCAATTAATATTTCAGTAATGACAAACGGCTTTTTTGCAGGTTTAGAAACTAAGAAAAACGCTGCTGTACTTAGAGCGTATAAGGTTGTTCTTGACGAGCTTTTAGGGGATACAGTAGCTAAAATTGATATTTTAGAATTTAATAATGACTGAGATATATATTGAAATTTCAGCACTGACCGACGAATTTAGAACAATGGCTTATGGCTTAACAACTGATGAAAACAAAATAAATGAAGCTGTTCAGGAATTGATGTTGTATTTTCTTAGTATGAATCCATCCACCCTTTCAGCTATTTGGAAAAAGGATGGAATAAAAGGAATAAAAAAATACGGGGCGGTAGTGCTAAAGCGTTCATTAACAAGTAAGTATAGCCCATTTTATTATAAGTATGAAAAGTATTATACAAAGCTTGATAATTATAATTTTGTTAGCAATCACACTGGCCACGAAACTGATTTATTTGGCGCTAATAATTATCATAAAGATATTTCAAACCTGCCGAATGAAGATGAAGATTCTAATTGGAAAAAGCTAGAAGAGATTGACCAAATTTTAGACGACTTGTACTGGTACGACCGGGAGATGTTCAAGCTTTACTACTATAAAAAAAATACTCTTGATAGCATCGCAAAAAATACAGGGATAAGTAGAAACAGTATCTTTAATACTATAGACAAAGTTAGAGAGATTTTAAAAAAGAAACTGAATGAATAATTATATTAAAAAAGGAGATATTGTTTACACTCCCGAATGGTGCGCTAAAGATATAATTAAATTTTATAAGCCTTCTGGAAGTATATTAGATTGTGCAAGTGGGAAAAATAAAGTATTTTTTAATAATTATCCTGAAGGCTGTACTAAAGATTGGTGCGAATTAGAGTTAGGAAAAGATTTTTTTGAGTATGATAAAAAAGTAAATTGGATTATAACAAACCCTCCTTATAGTGAGTTTAGAAAATTCTTTAGAAAAGCATTTGAAGTAGCAGATAATATAGTTTGGCTTGTCCCTACTTGGAAAGTTTTTAGTGCTTATGGGTTGCAAAAAGAATTAATACAATGGGGGGGTGGCATTAAGCATATTAGATGGTATGGAACAGGAACGGTATTAGGCTGGTCACCTTTAGCAAATGGAATAGGGGCAGTATATTTTAAAAAAGGACATACAAACAATATAATAAAACAAAGCTTTTATAATAAACCAAAAGTAAATGAATAAGTTTTTTGTACCCAATAAAGTTTATGAAGATAGAATGGCTATCTGTAAAGGTTGTGTTTATTATTTTTCTTTAACAGGTCAATGCAAAAGGTGTATGTGTTTTATGAAAATCAAATCCAGAATTTCTAGTCAAAGTTGCCCCGAGAAGTTTTGGGAGAAGACATCTGAAGTTGAAATTGTAGACGACTTACCCAAAGAAATGATTGAAGAAGTATTACAACTATGGCCAGATTTAAAAACAGGAAGAGCAAAAAATCAAGCAGCGAAAAAGAAAATGATTGAATTATATAACGCAATTCATAATGCTTCTTATAATAATAGAACTAATTGCGGTTCTTGTATTGATGCTTGTTTTCAAGGAATTAAAAGATTATATAATAAATACAAATAATATGAGCTACTTAACACACTTAAAAAGAAACAAACATTCTAGAGATAGCAGATGGATAATAAAACTAGATCAGAATAATTTAATAAAAGAAGTCAAGTTAATTTTCAATCCTGAAGAATATAGGACTCGTAAAAACGCAAAACCTTTACACACCCAAAAAGGATTAATAAAAATTTTAGAAAAGGAAAAACAAAAAAGAGTTAGCGGATGACTTTATATAAATGTACTTGCGGAGCAACTAAAGAAATACAAAGAGCTACCATAGGGCTCAGAAAAGGAAAATGGGTTACTGTTCAAGCGTTATGCGAATGCGGTTTATATATGGATAGCGACCCAGCTGAAGGAATGCCTAGCCTAAAAAGAACTGAAGCATCTTTAAGTAAAAAAAAAAGAAGGGATAAACTTTGGAAAGGAGCGAAAGAGAAGCTCGTAGGAAAACGAGGAATAAACGAAGACTATTAAATAAAAATTAATTAATTATATTATATATTATGGTACAAAAAATAAAGGTTACAAAGATAACTCCCAACGCAAATAATCCTAGGCTTATTAAGGACGACAAATTTAAAAAATTAGTAGCTTCAATAAAGGAATTTCCTGATATGTTAAGAATAAGACCTATTGTAATTGATGAAAACAATGTTGTCTTAGGGGGTAATATGAGATTGAGAGCTTGTAAGGAAGCTGGATTAAAAGAAGTTTGGATTGAGAAGATTGAAAACTTTACTGAAGCACAGAAAGAAGAATTCATAGTTAAAGATAATGTAGGCTTTGGGGATTGGGATTGGGATATCTTAGCAAACAATTGGGATAATATAAAACTAGCAGAATGGGGAATGGATGTTTGGCAGCCACAAGAAGATTTAAACCTCGAAGATTTTTTTGTAGAAGATAAAACAGAAAAGGTAGATGAAAAAAATAAAATTATTCTTGAGTATTCTGAAGAAGATTATAACGAAATACAAGAAGCTTTTAAAAACCATAACGGAACTAAAGAAGAAATAGTATTTAAGTTAATTACCAATAAATGATTGGTGCTCACTTAGGATTATTTGCAGAACTATTTAGAATGAAAAAAACAGTAATAATACAATTTGAAGTTAATGGGTTTCATAATTACCCAGCAGCCCCAACAGAAGTTGAATTTTTAAAATTTAGACACAGGCATTCTTTTAAAATAAAATGCGGGTATAAAGTATCACACGAAGATAGGGAAAAAGAAATTTTTATTTGCAGAGATGAAGTAAAGAAATTTTTATTTAACAAATATGGAAACCCCTGTGAATTTGAAAATATGTCTTGTGAAATGATAGCAAAAAAAATCCTAGAACAATTTAAGAAAGAAAATATGTTTTGGTGTGAAGTATGGGAAGAACAAACAGGGGGAGCAAAGGTTGAATTATGATCGCAGAAAATCAAAGTAATTTAAAAGTACATTTTGCGGGTTGTGAAAATATTCCAAATCTAAAAGTTTTATTATTGTTTGAAGCTTATTATTTACTTTATACAGCCTTTCCTTTTGTTGATAGGATTGTAAACGGAAAAAGCTCTTTTCCAATTATGTCTTGCGATGTTGGGGATAAAGGAATTCCTCGTTTTGTTTATGAAAATTCTAAACATTCAATTCAAGACAGCGGATTATTTAGTCTGATGTTTGGGAGCAAAAAAGGAACGCTTAATAAAAATGACATAGAAAAATGGTATAATGGATTGCTTCAACATACAATTGAAAGCGGATTTAAAGGAACCTGTGTTGAAGTAGATTGTCAAAAGTTATTTGGAGTTGAACTTGCTTGGGAATATAGAAAGAGATTAAAAAAAGACTTGCCAAATAATAGGCACATAAATGTTTTTCATATAGAAGACGGCCAAAAAGGTTTAGACAGAATGATAGAATTTTCAAACTATATTGCGATAAGTGTTCCAGAATTACGATTTTTAGGTAAAAAGGATTACATAGAAAAATTAGCTAACTATATTAAAAACAAGAAGCCAGAAATAGATATACATTTGCTTGGCTGTACTGAAGGGAAGCTACTTAAAAAATTAAACTTTTGTTCTTCTTCTGATAGCACAAGTTGGATATCTCCTTCTCGGTACGGATATGTATTAGGTAATAAAGTTTCTACAATAGATATTAAAAAAACCTTAGAAGTTTTATTAAAAGAAAAAGATTTAACAGATGTTTTAAAATGGAGGTCAAAAGAAAATCTCTCAATGCTATCAATTAGCGTTTTAGATTGTTTAGAAAAATATACTTTAAGTGCTGGAAGGCAAGATTAAATTATGAAAATAGAAAAGAAATATCATTTTTATGCTGGTCACAGAAATAAAAAAGCAGGTGAGAAATGTGGAAGACTTCACGGACATACATATAAAGTAAAATGTATCTTTGAATTTACAAAAATGAAAGATGGCCTCACTATGTTGTTTTCGGATATAGACAAAATAGCAGAGCCCATTATAAAACAATACGACCATTACTTTTTACTATATGAAAAAGACCCTATGTGCAATCTTTTAGATTTAGCAAATGAGCCTTATATAAGTTTGCCTTTTGAAACCTCAGCAGAGAATATGGCTATATGGATTTATACTCAAATCAAAAGAGAGTTACCAATAATTGAAATACAATTAGCAGAAACAAAAACTTCAAAAATAATATACAATGGATAAGGAAATTTTAAATGTAAGCGAGATATTTTATTCTTTACAAGGCGAGGGAGCCCGATCAGGAACACCCACTTTTTTTATAAGACTTCAAGGATGCAAAGCAAAACACGCGTGCTATGCTTCGGGGGTAAAGTGTGATACAGAATTTGAAAGCGGTTCAGCCTGGGAATTAGAAAAAATAGTTAATTGGCTAGAAAAAGAAAATAAAGATTGTAAAGAAATAACTTGGACGGGCGGGGAACCTTTAGACCAGTTAACAAAAGAATTAGTTTCTTACTTTAAAGAAAAAGGATATTATCAAGCGGTAGAAACTTCAGGGCTTCATCCAGCCCCAGAGGGATTTGATTTTATTTGTATAAGTCCTAAAGTGGCTGAACATATTATAAAAAAGAATTTTAATTATAAGATTTCAGAATTAAGATATGTCAGACATAAAGGTCAAGATGTTCCTCAGCCAAAAATTGAAGCCGAACACTATTGGATTAGCCCTCATTCAGATGGCTTCACAATAAACTACGAAAATGTTAGACACTGTATTAATCTATGTTTAAAAAATCCTAAATGGAAATTAAGCGTACAAGACCACAAGCTATGGAATGTTTTATAAGTTGGAAAGAAATTATTAAAAGAGTAGACACTTTAGATAAGTCAAAAAAATACTATGGCGTTCCGAGAGGTGGGCAATACATTTCAGCAATGTTGAATCCTGTTGATACAATTGAAGAATGCGATATTATTATTGACGACTTAATTGATAGCGGTAAGACTAAAGAAAATTACAGTCATTACAAAAAGCCTTTTGTTGCTTTATTTGACAAGATAAAAGAAAAAGACCTAAAAGACCAATGGCTCATCTTTCCTTGGGAGTTAAAAGAGGAAGCCGTTGAAGATAATTTTTGTCGGATATTACAATACTTAGGCGAAGACCCAACAAGAGAAGGACTTTTAGAAACCCCTAAAAGATATATTAAATTCTTAAAAGAATTTCTTGAGCCTAAAGAATTTAACTTCACTTCTTTTGATTCTGAAGGAGCTGACGAAATGATTGTTCAAACTAACATTCCTTTTTATAGTTTATGCGAACACCATATCGCTCCATTTTTTGGGATCGCAAATGTTGCTTATATTCCTAGCGAGAAAATAGTTGGGTTGAGCAAATTAGCTAGAACAGTAGATTTATATGCTAATAGATTACAAAATCAAGAACGAATTACAACCCAGATAGCAGAACGAATACAAAAAGAATTAAACCCTTTAGGAGTAGCTGTAAATTTAAAAGCTCAACATCTATGTATGAATATGAGAGGCGTTAAAAAACACAACACTTGGACGGCAACCTCTAAAATGATAGGAATTTTTAAGAATGATAATAAAGCAAGAACTGAATTTTTTAATATAATAAATGGAACAAAATAGAACAAAGATTAACAAAGAGAGATTACTTAAAGCATTAGAGTCAAGCTTAGGGGTAGTTACGACCGCCTTAAAGTCTTGCAACTTGTCAAGAACAAACTTTTATAAATGGTTAAAAGAAGACGAAGAGTTTAAATCTAAAGTTGAAGAAATTGAAAACATCCAGCAAGATTTTATTAAGTCAAAGTATTACGAATGTGTTAAAGATAAAATACCCTCAGTTGTAATACACGCAGCTAAAACTAGACTTGGGTGGAATGAAACAAATAGAGTAGATATAACTTCAGGGGACAAAGTGATTAATATGCCTGTAATAACATTTGTAGAAACTGATACTGAATAATAAATACCACCCTTTATTTGAATCTGATGCTAGGTATTTTATAATAACAGGCGGTAGGGGTTCGGGAAAGTCGTTTGCTGTTACAGTCTTTCTTACTTTACTTACTATGTCAAAAGATATTAGAATCTTATTTACAAGATATACAATGACATCTGCTCACCTTTCAATCATTCCTGAATTTTTAGAAAAGATAGGGCTATTTGGATTTGAGAATATATTTAGTATTAATAAAGCAGATGTATTAAACAAAGGGAATAATTCAGATATTTTATTTAGAGGAATAAGAACTTCAGCGGGGAATCAGACTGCCAGTCTAAAGTCATTACAAGGTATTAGCTGTTGGGTATTAGACGAGGCTGAGGAATTGATTGACGAAGATATATTTGATACAATAGATTTAAGCATTAGAGAAAAAGATGTTCAAAATAGAATTATCTTAATTTTAAATCCTGTAACGAAAGAGCACTGGATTTATAACAGGTTTTTTGAAAGCAAAGGAGTTGAAGGCGGTTTTAACGGCGTTAAAGGGAATGTATGCTATATCCATAGTACATACCTAGATAATAAAAAGAATCTCTCTACGAGCTTCTTAGAGCGTATTAAGAGCATAAAACTAACTAACTTTAAGAAATACACTCACAAGATTATGGGGGGGTGGCTTGATAAGGCAGAGGGCGTTGTGTTTGAGAATTGGTCAATAGGAGAATTTAATCCCAATGAATTACAAACATCTTGCGGAATGGACTTTGGTTTTAGTGTTGACCCCGATAGCCTTACAGAAGTTGCTATTGATAAAAAGCATAAGAAGATTTATTTAAAAGAACATATTTATAAAAATGGATTAAAGAGCCACGAACTCGCTCAGATAGTTTTAGATAAAGTAGGCGAGAAACTTATTATAGCTGACAGCTCTGAGCCAAGACTGATCGCAGATTTAAAGCATTTGGGAGTTAATATAAAACCAGTTAAAAAAGGAACTATTGAGAGCGGTATTACTAGAATGCAAGATTACGAATTGATAGTCACCCCTGAGTCAACCAATATAGCGAAAGAGCTGAACAATTATGCCTACGCAGACAAGGGTTCTAAATTATATATTGATAGCTGGAATCATAGTATTGACGGCATTAGATATAATATTATTTACCACTTAGACAATCCGAATGCAGGGAAGTATTTTGTACAATAAGCAGGTGTTTTTAATAATTTCACGATAAGGGAAACCAAATATATGAAAAACTAGCATTACCTTGAAACACCTGTTTATTAAAAGACCCCCCACCAAAAGTTTACGACAAATCAAAAGAGGGGATTGGTAGGGGGCTTCTAAAATGAAATAATGAGCAGCAAAGATACAAAAAAAAATGAATGATAAACTAAATTACTAATTTTTATATTATATACTTGTATGAAAGTCAAAATTAAAAACAAAGGAAAGACAGAGGAATTTAAACTAATTGAAAGCTGGGAAGATGTTAGCCTGGAAAGTTGGACGAGATTAGTAACAGCTAAAACAAAAACAAAAAGCGAGGAAGCTATAAAAGTAATATCCGAATTATCTAATATCCCAGAAAGCATAATTAGTAAATTAGAGCTTTCAGATATTGCAATCATAATGGCAAGAGTAGGAAAAATGCAAAGCGATGTTGACACCTCTTTAGCTCGGATTATTGAAATAGATAAAAAAAGATACGGCTTCCATCCTGACTTGGATTCAATCACCCTCGGTGAGTATGCCGATATTGAGACCTTTATTAAAAATGGAATTGAGAATCATTTGCCCGAAGTAATGGCAGTCTTATACAGACCTGTATTAGAAGAAACAGGGAGCGGCGTTTATACTATTGAAGCTTACGATGGGGAGATAAAAATACGAGCCGACCAAATGAAGAAGATGTCATCTCAGCAAGTGCAAAACGCACTGGTTTTTTTTTACAATTTCGGGAAGTTATTTGTAATGACTTTGGCGTTATCTTTGACCGAGAGGCTGAAGGCAATGAAGACGCAATTGCCTCAAACGGATTCGCTGATAAGTGGTCGTGGTTCGGGGTGATGTATCGGCTTACAAATGCTGATATTTCAAAATTAGAAACAATAACAAAATTAAGCCTGTTAGAATGTTTGACTTGGCTAACTTATGAAACAGATTTAAACTCACAAAATAAAGTAAACAATGCCAATACCGAATAAGAGTTATAATAATATAGTAAACACTCTCTGCCGCTTAGGAGAATATCACGAACAAATTTCTACCGTATCTGTGGGCGACATTTGGGAAATTGATATGAGCAAGGAAACTTTATTTCCTTTACTGCATATAAATCCAACTTCCGTACAGACGGGAGATTCTGAACTTATTTTTAATTTTCAAATCTTTATTGCTGACTTAGTTTCAGAAAAGGATAATTGGCAAATATATCAAGCGCAACAACTTACTAAATTACTTGATCCTAAAAATAATGAGCAAGAGGTGTTTAATCAGACTTTAGGAATTGCTACTGATATTATTTCAATGCTTAGGCATAGTGTACAACAATCCTTAGTAGGAGTAAATGACATAAATGTTCCTATTTATTTTACGCAAGACCAGTTTAATTTAGAGCCGTTTCAGGAAAGATTTGACAACCTTTTATGCGGTTATGTTTTTCAAATAGGAGTTAAAGTAATGAATGACTTTGATGCTTGTGCGGTTCCGTTATCGGCAAATAAAGGCGCAGGATATTAATGGTTGAAATATTAAAGAAATTAAATAAGATAAAAATAGGTAAAATAGAGATACAATTAATACCACCAAAACTAAAAATAAAAATTTAAAAAATGCCAACATTAACTACAACAATTACAGAAGCAATTACAATAAACGGAGCACAAAGAGGCTCTACAAATACAATAACCACAGCCAGTATAGTAGATACTTTTGAAAGGGTATTAACTTGCGCTCATAGTAATACAACTACTATAGCAACTTTTGCAGCAACCCCTCATACTTCAGCGGGTGCTTTAGATGTTGAGAATTGTAAATATATTAGAGTAACAAATTTAAGTGATAGCCAAGATATGAAATTAGCGTTTGTAACTACAAATACTAATTATCAAGTTACCGTGAGAGCACTCGGTTCTCATATCCTGTTCCAAGCAGAAGAAGGAGCAATAGCAGAAGAAGATACAACTCCAGCTTTCCCTACTTTAGAAGATATCACAAATATACAAGTACGACCATCCGCTTCAACTGATATACAAGTTGAAATATTTGTAGCGCTTGTATAATGGAAAGTAAAAGTCTAGAAAACTATTTAAAGAGTTGGGCTGGAAAAGTTGTATCGCAGTCTAAGTCTATGTTGCAATCGCAAAAAGGTTCTACCGCTTTGGGAGATTCAATTGACTTCAAAGTTGAGCAAGACCCGAATGGCTGGTCAGTAAAATTCTATATGCTTGACTATGGTACTTTTTTAGACAAAGGAGTTTCAGGAAATAAAGTAAAAAGAAATTTTACTAATTATAAATTGGCGGGAGAAACATCGCCTTATAGTTATAAATCTAAAGGACCGCCTATTGACATTCTTTCAAAGTGGGTTAAGAAAAAAGGATTAAAACCTAAAGGCTGGGGAAAAGGTAGAGATAAAAAGTCAGGAAGATATGTTTCAGGACTAGCTATTTATATAAGTCACAAAATCAAAGAAAAAGGAATTCCAAGTCTTAGCTTCTTTTCTAAGCCGTTTGGAACTGAATACTCTAATTTAGGAGAAGGAATCTTAAAGGCGTTAAAATTAGATATTACCACTTACATAACTACATTCACAAAACACAAACCAAAAAAATAATTAAATGGCAGCTTCAGTAATAGAACAGGCACCCATATACAACCAACTTCCAGTTGGGCAAGAAATAATTTTTACCGTTTCAAATTCAGATGCGGTAGCAAATCAACAAAAAGTAAAATTTTGCGTAGAGGTTTATATTAGCAATGATACAATGCCAGTGGTAGGAACGGGAACACACTTAGTAGGAACCTTTAAGGCTACTCCGAATAATGCTGGTGTAGGTATTTTTGATCTGAGAAATATAATTGAAAACTATGTAGCGGCTGATAATAGAACAGACTTAGGAACAAATCCGGGCTTGGCGGGACCTCAATATAAAGGGACTTTTGTTAATGAAAATACTTGGCCGATGCACATAGTAGATAAATTCTCATTATCAACTAAATGTGTCAGTTTTATGGTATTGAATTTTTATGTTGAATATCTAGGAGCGATGAATGAAGCGGGTGAGCAAGATGATAACATCGTGAGACAAGCCGCTGGAACAGAAGTTTCTTCTGACGAATTTACTATTTTTAATGGATATGTAAAATACACAGATATAATAAGAGAATTTCAAAATAACTTTGGATACGAAACTACAAAATTTGTTCCAGGAACCATTACCGCAAGATTTTTAACAAATGCCCCGATGGAGCAATATGCAAATTACAATGATTACGGAACCGTAGCATTTTACCAGCCGTCTAATCAAGCGTCAGTTGCAGTTAATAGGTTTGAAGCTTCGTATTATGGTAGTGATGGTTCTCAAATTGGGGTAGCAACTACAATAGGAAAAGGAAGCACCACGGGGGCGTATGTTGCTTGGCAAGAATTAGCGTCAAATCAAATTATATTTTTAGGATGTTTTCCTGGCAACTTACAAAATTGGGACACCGCTTTTCCTACCGCCGCTCAATTAGAAGGAGGGCATATTATAATTCAAGCCTTAGATATTCCTGGAGCTGACAGCTTACAGACTTTAAAAATAAATGTAAATTGTCCTGAGCAAAAGAATTACGAGCCTATAAGACTTGCTTGGCTTAATCAATGGGGCGCTTGGGATTACTATACTTTTACTAAAAAATCAAGTAAAACTCTCAAAACAAAACAGACAACCTACCAGCAGCTTGGGGGTACTTGGAACGAGGCTGTTTATATTCCTCATAATTTTAAGGGAGGCAAAAAAACATTCAGAGTAAATGCAATAGAAAGAATAAAAATGAATACCGATTTTGTTTCCGAAGATTTTAATGTGATATTTGAAGAGCTAACAAACAGCCCTGAAGTTTATTTATTGGAAGGCTTCCAAACTGACAAGAGCTTTTCTTCTTTAAATAATTATGTACAACCCGTACGATTAACAAGCAGCGCTTTTACTAGAAAAACGCTTGTAAATGATAATTTAATACAATACAGTTTTACAGTAGAAAAAACTAAAACACTAAGAACCCAAAGTATCTAATGAGCATTCAATTAATCATATTTCCGCAATCTTATAACGGTCAATACAATGTTGTTTCGGTCGGCACTACAAATAATCTGATCGCGGATGGTCAAACTTTTACAACTATAAATAGCGCCCCTACAGGAACCTTTGCTGATTTTACTTGGGCACCAATAGTTGCTACCTTTATTGCTTCACCAACAAACCAATGGGAACCGTTTAGAACCAATAACGGAGGAGCGGTTACAGGACCCGTAATGGCAGGAGGAGATTTAGTATTGTCTAGCCTTAATACAGCAATAAATGGCGGCTCAGGAGTGTTTCAAAAAGTTACTGGGCTCTCTGTTGGGACTAATTATAAGTTAATTGTAACGCAAAGTGCTGTCGGAGTTGGGATGGTCGGGCTAGATGCTTTAGACGGGTTTGCAGTAGTAGGAACGCTATCTGATTCGGCGGCGAATTTAACTCACACTTTACACTTTACAGCTACAAACACCCAAATGAATATGATAATTACATTCGGGGCATCCAGCACAACTACTTGTGTGATAGATACTATTACCTTAACTCTACAGGCAGTAATTCCAACTTTTACAACTAACGAACTGAACGACGGTCAGGTAATTTTAGATTTGTATGAAGATGAAAATATCCCGCTTACTTTAAGTATTGACGATTTTAAAAATGCAGCAGAAAAAGTACAATCCTATTCCAAGAGTTTTAAAGTGCCAGGAACTAAAAGAAATAATAAAATTTTTGACAATGCTTTTTCAATAAATAGAGCAGACGATGGTGTTATTTTCAACCCTTATGTTAGAACGCAATCCCTATTAAAACAGGATGGATTTACTTTATTTGAAGGATATTTAAGACTTATTGATGTAACAGAAAAAAATGGAGAGGTGAGCTATAATGTAAACCTTTATTCCGAAGTAGTTGCTTTAGCAGATGTTTTAAAAGATTTAACTCTTAGTGACTTAGATTTTACAGAACTTGAACATAATTATAATAAAACAGAAATTAAAAGAAGTTGGAACGACTTTCCAGCGGCAGGAATAACCTATCTAGCTGCAAATACTTCGGGCTTCAGAGATGACAATACAACTGTAAAATATCCCTTTGTGGACTGGGACCATCAAATGACAATTGCAAACGGTTCGGGACATCCTTCTGCAACTTTAGGCCTTCCCGAATTAACTGCTTTTGAACAAGCCTTTAGACCTTTTATAAATGTTAAGTATTTAATTGATAGAATTTTTACACAGCCACTTTCAGGCGGTGTTCCCCCCGCTCCTTTCCCTTTTACATATACAAGCGACTTATTTAATACTGACGATTTTAAAAAACTTTATATGGATTTTAATTGGGGAGATGAAGAAGCCCCAGTGGTATTTGATAATACGGATACCTCAGGGGTGTCATTAGCTGTTTATGTTTCAGGTTCAGCTAATGCTCCGCAGAAATTTCCAGGGATAACACAAACCTCTCTGGGTTATGATAATTCAACAGGAAAATTTACATCTTCTTATGATAATCAATATTACCAAGTTAATGTGACGGTTGAATATGAAGCATTTTTAGGAGCAACCGCGATGAATGCTGAATGGGTACACACAACAGCCGCGGGAGTAGAAACAATTTATAATCCACAATCCAGCGGAGCAATGGCCGATCTAGATATATTTACTTATTTTTCAAGTTTTGCCTTGACTGGAGTTAACGCTTTGAATCAAAATGATACTTTAAATATGAGGCTCAATGTAACTGGGGCGAACCCTATTAAAGTAAATACACAACTAACATCCCCAACACCTTTAACAATTGCAACAGGAGTTACACAAACTACTAACGAAACTTTATTACAGACAGTTAGAGGAGAGCTCGGCCAATGGGATTTTCTAAAAGGAATTATGACAATGTTCAATTTAGTTTCTTTGCCTGACAAATCAAATCCAACGAATATAATAATTGAACCTTATTCCGATATATTTATAAATCACCCAGCTGGAACAAATCTTGCGTCAAGAGGTATTGCTCACGACTGGACGGATAAAATAGATATTACAGAAATGAAGCTGAAGCCTTTAACAGAGTTAGATAAAAAGACCGTTTTTAAATTTGTTGAAGATGACGACGATTATCCTTTTCAAAATTATAAAAACTTGGTTGGGGGTCATTTGTATGGAAGTAAAGTTTGGGACGCTTCAGGATTTACAATTTTACAGGGTGACGAAGAAATAGTTGCAGAGCCTTTTGCCGCGACAGTCATTAAGCCTTATATGGCTCAATTTCCCGAACTTATAACTCCAGCTCTTTATTCTTACAATCCAGATGACGGAACTTCAGCAGGTTTTGAGAATAGCCCTAGAATTATGTATAACAATGGGAAAATAGATTTAACCGCTATGACCTATTTTATTCCCAGTCAAAACAATACGACGGGAGAAAACGCAACTCAGTTTTTGCAATTTAGTCACTTGTCGGCAATACCGCCTGTTGCTGGGACTACTGTTGATTTTCATTTTGGGGCTTGTCAATTAATCCCGCCAATAGGGGACTCTGTAT
>TARA_R110002012_G_scaffold1719_1_pt1 | contig 17464 bp, 16 predicted proteins | sample TARA_R110002012 | Tara Oceans TARA_R110002012 (sample SAMEA4396515) | marine metagenome | biome: Westerlies Biome; feature: [DCM] deep chlorophyll maximum layer (ENVO:01000326); material: water (ENVO:00002006), including particulate matter (ENVO:01000060) such as... | depth 40 m
ATGAAGGATTATGTAGCATCCTTCAATCGGGAAATTAACGGTCGCCCTATTACCATTGATGATATAAAATATTATGCAAAAATCGAACACCAACGAACCTTTAAGGGAACGGACTTTCAGATTAAAGAAAACCAACCCTACGCCACAAAAATACTTCAGCTCAAAAATGATATCCGTAAAATTGAGCGCGGAACACTAGAAGGAAATATTAGACATAAGGAAAAGGAAATGGCAAAATTGGAACGTGAAGCACCACACCAACAGAACGGTAAACGAATCGTACAGGGAATGCAAAAAGATGGAAACCAAAGTCATATTCATATTATCGTGAGTAGAAAGGATGCTTCCAATACATTCAGCCTTTCACCAGGGAGTAAACACAAAGCTTCGGAAGTGGAGATGCACGGTAATAAAGTAATACGTGGTTTTGACCGCGATAATTTTTTTCAGGGTGCAGAAAAAACCTTTGATAAAACGTTCGGTTATCAACGGAATTTTGCGGAGACCTACAAGGCAAGAAAGGATTTCATCAAGAACCCAAAAATCTATTTTGCATCATTAATGAAATTACCCACCAATGAAAAAGTATTGGCTTTCAAAATAATGGGCAAAGCGGGCATTCCGATGATGCCAAGTATTCCTGTTACGCAAACACAATTGGCAATGAAAATATTGAACAGACTACGACGTGGTGCGGAAGTGGCCATAAAATCAAGTTCCATAGGAATCTAAATTATGCAGATAGACAATCTCTTAACGGTACTTTTAATTATTGGTTTGACCAGTACGGTTTTCTACGGAATGTTTCGGATAAGCAGATATGCATTCATTATCAATTTTCTGATGCTTGGTGTCCTTGTGTTTTGTCTAAACGAACAAGCACAATTAATTCTAATAGCGCTCTATTTGGTTTGTCCTCTAACATTAATTAATATAGGACTTTATGTTTTTTTGCATAAAATAGAAAGACCAAATAAAGGCGATAGAAAATACCAAGTCAACTTTGCTACTACCAAAGGAAATTTCAAATTAGACAACATTAAACGTGGTGCCTCGGTCATAGGTTCTGCTGGAAGTGGAAAGACTGAAAGTGTGGTCTATGGTTTTTTAAAGCATTTTCAGAAAGAGGGCTTTTGTGGTATTATCCACGATTATAAAGATTTTGAACTAACTGAAATGGCATATCCATTGTTCAAGGATGGTGATATCCCGTTTAAGGTCATTTCCTTCGATAAAATCATCCATAGGGTAAATCCCATAGCACCACGTTATTTGGAGAACGAGGAAAGCGTAAATGAGGTTTCAAGGGTGCTCATTGAAAACCTTTTGGAACAAAGGGAATCTGGAACGACTGGAACAACCAAATTCTTTAATGATGCGGCGGAAGGTTTGATAGGTGGATTAATTTGGAAATTGAAAACGGACTATCCGAAATTCTGCACCTTGCCCCATTTGATAGCCATTTATCAATATCTGGACACCGATAGCCTTATTCAATTTCTGGAAACGAATACCACATCAAGAGCCATGGCAGACGCCTTTATTAGTGGTAAAGATTCGGAACGACAGACCGCAGGTGTAAAGAGCACCTTGGCCAATGCGCTGAAACGAATTAGTACACAACGCATTTTTATGGCATTGTCTGCGGATGAAGTACCACTCAATATCAATAATCCTAAAAATCCTTGTGTGATTTCGATAGTGAACAATCCAAAATTTGAGACTTCCTATTCACCAGTAATTGCAACTATTATTCATACCATTACCAAGCAAATGAGTGTGCGAAGTTCAAAACCTTCTTTTCTGTTGATGGAAGAAGCGCCAACGATACGATTATTAAATATGCATCGCATTCCTGCCACCTTACGGAGTTACAATATTTCTACTATTTACGTGATGCAGGATAAAATTCAAAACGATATGATGTATGGTGATAAAGCAAGTAAGGCGATTTTAAGCAACCTTTCTTATCAGTTTTTTGGTAAGGTAAATGATCCTGACACCGCTAAATATTACGAACGCTTTTTCGAAATTATTAAAGACCCGACGAAGAGCATCAGCCGTGGACATAACTTGGATTTTGATACACGAGTTACTACTGGAGAGAAAGAAATTCCTAAGATTAGAGCGGATGTGTTCTTTCGATTGAAACAAGGCGAATTTATTACGTATGCTGATGGCAAAGACAAGAAAGTAAAGTTTAAATTAGCTGACATTCAAAGAGAACTTCCTAATGAGACTAAGCCATTTTCTAACGCTGATTTAGCTGCTAATTTTGAGAGAGTTTATGAAGAGGCTAGGTCGATATTTAAAAAGTGACTGTATCTGAGTTAAGACAACTACGTTCTCTATACTCTTTACAAAAAGCGGATTTTGTAAAGAGTTGCACTTTCTCGAGCAATGTTTCAGGGAGTTTATCTACGGTTTTAGAATTGTACTTAACAAGTGTAATGTAAAGAGTTTGCAATCTTGATATGATTGCAAGTCGTATTTTTTGCTTATTAAAATTGGTAGATGAGTTCGGAAAAATTTATTTAGTGAAACAAAAAAACCAGCAAAAACGAAGTCTTACTTAGATTATCTACCCCCCTCTCTTAAACTCGAACAAATTTAATTTCAACCAAATTAAATAGAGTAACTACTCAATTAATGCAAATATATTTGTAGAAGTTCTACTTAAAATAAAATATACTTTTTCTTGTTCAATTGATTTTTTTGTTGTATATTTGTACCCGTTGTACTTAAAATAAAAACAGCAAGAAATGATTAAAGAGCTAAAAAATATTGCCAAAATCCAAACTGGAGTCTTTGCTAAGCCTGTAGCTAAGGGAGATACAGTGTATTTGCAGCCTAAGTATTTTGATGAATTAGGCAGGTTGACAACTCAATTGGAGCCTGATCTAAATTCAATCGGGTTTTCGGATAAGCATATCTTACAACTAGGGGATGTGCTTTTTGCTGCAAAAGGATCTAAAAATTTTGCAGTACACTTTAATACTGCAAATATACAGGCGGCAGCCTCCACTTCTTTTTTTGTGATCAAAATTAGAGACGAAGGTGTGCTTCCCGGCTTTGTCGCTTGGTTTTTAAATCAACCTCATACCCAGCAATACCTGAAGGCCTTTGCTAGAGGTTCATCCATAGCTTCTATCTCGAAAGGCGTATTAAGGGATCTTGAAATTACTATACCGTCTATTGATAAACAAAAATTAATACTAAAAATTGATGAACTAAGATCAGCTGAAAAGGGACTTAAATCAAGAATTGAAGAGCTTCGTGAAGCTCAAATCCAACAACAAATATTTAACGCATTAAAATAATGATTATGACAAATAAAATAACACAGCAAGATATCAACAACGCAGTATGGAAAGCCTGTGATACATTTCGTGGGAGTATAGACCCAAGTGTTTACAAAGACTATGTTCTTACCATGCTTTTTATTAAATACTTAAGTGACGTACACGATGATAAGTATGAGAGTTACCTTGAAAAATATAACGGAGAAACTGAACGCGCTAAACGCGCTATGAGGCACGAACGTTTCGTAGTCCCTGACCAAAGCCATTTCAGATTCCTTTATGATAGCAGAAATGAAGCTAACATTGGCGAGCTTATTAATATTGCACTTACAGACCTAGAGGAAGCCAACCGTGAAAAACTATATAGCGAAGACGGTGCTGGTATCTTCCAGAACATTGACTTTAACAATAGCAAACTGGGAGAGCCTAAAGACAAGAACACCCGTCTTAAAAATCTTTTATTGGACTTCAATTCTGAAAAGTTGGATTTACGGCCTTCACATCTTGATGGTAATGATATCATTGGTGGGGCTTATGAATACTTGATTGCCAACTTTGCGAGTGACGCAGGGAAAAAAGCGGGAGAATTTTTTACGCCAAGCGAGGTTTCAACTTTATTGGCAAAGCTTACTAAATCCAAGCCCGGTTCACGTATTTGTGATCCTACCTGTGGTTCAGGTTCGCTATTGATTAAAGCAGGAAATGAGGTAGGCTCACCTAACTTTTCATTATACGGTCAAGAGGCTAACGGAAGTACTTGGGCATTGGCTGTTATGAATATGTTCTTGCATGGGTTCGATAATGTAACCATACGTTGGGGAGATACCATTCGTAACCCGAAACTGAAAGAAGGAGACGAGCTAATGAAGTTTGACACTGTAGTGGCTAATCCTCCCTTCTCCTTAGATAAATGGGGAAAGAGTGACGACAAAGAAGAAGATAAAAACACAGACAGCTTTGATCCTGAAACCGATAAATACAATCGATTTTGGAGAGGTGTACCGCCTAAAAGTAAAGGGGACTGGGCTTTTATTACCCATATGATAGAAACTACCTACGAAGGCACAGGAAAAGTGGGTGTAGTTGTTCCGCACGGGGTATTATTTCGTGGAGCGAGTGAAGGAAAAATTAGAAGAAAGCTAATAGAAGAGAACTTATTGGAAGCCGTAATTGGCTTACCGGCCAATTTATTTTTTGGTACGGGAATCCCGGCCGCGATATTAATTTTCAATAAAGGGAAGGGCGATAATACAGATGTTCTTTTTGTAGACGCCAGTGAATGCTACGAATCTGCTAAGAACCAGAACAAGTTGCGTGAAAAGGAAGATATCATGCCCATTGTAGAAACCTATCAGCTGTTTAATCAAGGAAAGCTTAAGCCAGGTGAAGTAGAAGAAAAATATAGCTATGTAGCCACTTTTGATGAAATAGCCGAAAATGACTTCAACCTCAATATACCACGTTATGTAGATACTTTTGAAGAAGAGCCAGAAGTAGACATTGCTGCTGTTCAAAAAGAGATTGACAATTTGGAAAGTGAATTGAAGAATGTTCAGAAAGATATTGAAAAGTACTTAACGCAATTAGCTGACTAATGGAGATAGCAAAAAAAAAATATAAACCATTTTATAAATTTTCTATTCCGAATGATTGGGATCTAGAAAAACTTTCAAAATTTGGAATTACGTATTCAGGTTTGTCCGGTAAATCGAAAGAACATTTTGGCTTTGGTAAACCTTATATACCCTACAAAAATATTTATGCGAATACCATAATAAAAGATGGGGATTTTGATTTAGTTAGTGTTGGTCCAAACGAAAATCAAACAAAAATTAAAAATGGTGATTTGTTTTTTACTATTTCGTCTGAAACGCCTGGTGAGCTTGCAATGTGTTCCGTCTATTTAGGCCATGAAAATGAGCTTTATCTAAATAGTTTTTGCTTTGGGTTTCGCCCAATGAATAAAGACGAAATCTCGACTTCATACCTCGCGCATCTTTTTAGAAGTTCTGTTGGAAGAAGAATTATTTACAAACTAGCACAAGGAGCTACTCGATATAATATATCAAAGAAGAACCTAATCAAAGAAGATTTCCCTTTTCCTCCAATCTCCGAACAAAGAGCAATTGCAAAAGCACTGAATTCAATGGATGAAGCCATAAACATTCATGAAAAATTAATAATTCAAAAGAAGCAGGAGAAAAAATGGCTAATGCAAAATATTCTTTCTGGAAAAAAAAGGAACAAGACATTTTCCATCGTCAAAGAATACAAAAAAACCAAATTAGGAACTCTGCCTGTCGATTGGGAAATATTATTTTTAAAAGAACTTCTTATTCCAGTTGGAGCGGCAGTATCGCCTAAAAAAGATGAATTATATCAACAAATAGGTATCCGTTCGCATAAAAAAGGAATATTCTACAAGGATAAAGTTAGTGGCGCATCATTAGGTAAGAAGAGAGTTTTTTGGATTGAGCCCGATTGCTTTATAGTAAATATTGTTTTTGCGTGGGAACATGCTATTGCTAAAACTACTGAAAGTGAGGTAGGAATGATTGCGTCTCATCGGTTCCCAATGTACAAACCAAAAGAAAAAATTCTTGATTTAAATTATTTGCTCTATTTTTTTAAATCTCAACGAGGAAAATACCTCTTAGGTCTTGCCTCCCCTGGGGGAGCTGGAAGAAATAAAACCTTAGGGAAATCAGAATTCTTGAAGCTTCAAATACCTGTCCCAACTGTTGAAGAACAAGTTGCTATTAGCCAAATACTCATAGCAACAGACAAGGAGTTGAACCTCCTTAAAGAAAAAAAAGATAAGCTTAGTAAGCAGAAAAAAGGGATGATGCAGTTGTTGCTTACGGGGAAGAAACGATTGAAAATATGAAATATTTAGTTTGGGATTTGAAGCAACTAAAACGAGGGGAACGTGTAAAGGTAACATTGACTGGAAACGCCGCCAACGTTCGTTTAATGGATAGTTCAAATTATAATAATTATAAAGCGGGTAGACGGCACCGATATGCTGGTGGATTAGTGACAAAATCTCCAGTTGTTTTAGGCGTGCCAAATTCCGGACACTGGTATGTTGTTATTGATATGCAGGGGTTAAGAGGCTCAACAAATGGATCAGTTCAAGTTTTGCCTTCTGCGCTCCCAACATATCAAGATGCTCCACTTTCATCTGTACCATCCTTAATTCAAGGTGGAGATCAATCCAAAATTGGTTTGCCCGAAATCGACAATAGAGAGCATGATGTTTTTATATCTCACGCATCAGAAGACAAGGACGAAATTGTGAGACCTCTTGCAATTGCATTGAAAAGTGCTGGACTTTCTGTTTGGTATGATGAATTTGAATTAAAAATTGGGGACAGCCTGCGACAAAAAATTGACAAAGGTCTTTCTAAAAGTAAGTTTGGAATCGTTGTACTATCCCGGAGTTTTATAAAAAAAGGTTGGACTAATTATGAATTAGATGGTATAATAACAAAAGTGGTAAGTGGCGAGCAAGTATTGCTCCCGATTTGGCACAATATAACGAAACAAGAGGTAGTGGACTTCTCACCATCAATTGCCGACAAACTTGCTCGTAATACGGCAAATTTTACGGTAGATGAAATTGCAGATGAAATAGCGGAATTAATAAATATAAATAATTGAATATGGCACGAAAAGAAAGACACGTAGTGCCCAACAGTGAAAAAGGTGGTTGGGACTCAAAAAGAGAAAATGCGCAAAGAGCATCAAAGCATTTTGACAAAAAAGAAGATGCGATGAAATGGAGTCGGGAAAAGAGCAGAGAAGAAAAATCTGAATTGATTCCTCATAGAAGAGATGGTAAAATTCAGAATCCGGATAGTCATGGGAATGACCCTAATCCGCCGAAGGATAAAAATTAAAGTGATATGAAAAAAAGTCAAATTCTAGAAATAGTACTGATTGTCGTAACGGCTATTTACAATCTGGGAGTCCTAGTTGTTTCGTTGCTATGGATATTCACCAATTCCTTTACCAGCATGAAAAGTAATTTAGGTCATCTGGCTTTGTTTGACGTAAATGAAAATGTTACGTACGGACTGTTTCTAGCCGGATCTATGGGAGGTGCGTTCTATTGTCTAAGAGCACTCTACCAGAGATTAGGTGAGACCTATACGCCTGTGGAAGGTGATGCGCCAAAGAAGAAAAGCATGAATATGAAAGTTTGGTTTTTCTGGTATTTATATAGGCCGCTTCAGGGTGGTGTTTTGGCATTAATCCTACTAACGTTGGTCAAAAGCAATTTGCTTGTAATTGATGCTGATGGGGGATTTGAGATTAGCTCATATTATACAATGATTGGAGTGGGATTCTTAGCTGGATTTGGAGCTCATGATTTGATACATAAAATACAGGAGATAATTCAAGTGATTTTTGCAAAATCAAACCTTAAAACGAGTAATTCAAAACAAAAAGTAAAGGAAAATAAAGGAGAAAATTAATTATGGAAACAAAATTTAGAGCTTTCCAATTAGATAGTGCGGGTTCATTATTCTCATATTGGAAAAAAAACACATACACACTAATAGAGGCGAGACTGCCCAAAGAGGGTATAAATATACTTATAGACGATTTGGCTTATCATGATAAGGACAGAATAGATGTATTGCATATCACAAGTTGGGATGCAGATCACTGTCAAGTGCACGCGCTCACTCAAATTCTAAACCATTTTAGGCCTGACCGTATAGAAATTCCGAGCTATGAGCCAGATAACGATACTGCGAGACAGTGCAAAGGATTAATTATGAAATATGACCATATTCATCAAAAATATGTTCATAACGTAACGAGGTATGATCAAGCGACGATTGGAGGACTAAGTAATGCTTCATCTTGGGGAACAAACAATGTTGTGTATCATTCTTTGTATAATGTCGATAATCATAATGACATGTCACAAATTCGTTTATTTAGGTCTGATGGATTTAGCGTGCTTAGTTTAGGAGATTGTGAATCTGAAGAGATTACCGAAAAGTTAATGCGTAGTGGGAGCATTCTGAGCAATGAAGTTGATGTCCTAATCCTTCCTCACCATGGGTCAGAAAATAGTATGCTTAATGGAGCATTCTTGGATTTCTGCAAGCCAGGTTTGGCAGTTTGTTCATCTAATTTTGGTAATCAATTTGAGCACCCTAGACCAGCTGTTAAGCAATTATTGACGATAAGGAATATTAAGACTATGACAACAAAAAGAGGGGATGTTATTGTGATACAAAAAGACTCAAGCGGTTCTGTGGATGCTCTGAATTTAGCAACGAATAATACCATCATTGAGGATCAATATAAGTTTTGGGCAAAAAAGGCCGTGCACAACATTGTTTCATAAGTATATAAATAGTAGCATTTCATTTCAAGTATGTGGGAAGAATATAATAAACCTAAAAAAGAAAATCGATTCCTAATAAGGTTCTATACCAAGGAGAGGCTAGATCAGTTTTTGAATTCTGGCAGAATCTGGTTCCCTAGGGCAGATACCTTCGGTGATAAGATGGAATGTGTGGGGATAAATGATTTGAAGAATACAACTGTTAATTTAAAAAATCTAGAGTCAAGAAAACAAAGACACCTCATAAGCTGCTGGCACAATAGCACAAAGGAATCTATTGCAATGTGGGACACTTCTTTTAAACGAAAGGAAGATCAAAGAGTTTATGCTTTAAGGTTCCAATACCAAGAATTGATCGACTATGTCACAAAATCAGATATTGACTTTGGTACGAAAAACAATATCGTTAAGAGGCATTATGGAAGAGTAGTCTATAAAAATCTTATCGGTAGTCGAGAGCTTGATCAAAATAGAATGCGTAGAGTTGCTTTTCGTAAGGAATCCGCGTTTAGGTATGAGCAAGAATTTCGCTTTGTTTTTCAGTCGGATAGCGTCTTCCAAGAGAGAGGTTATTCTCTCTTTATTGGTGATCCAAGCGAATTGAACTATGAAATTCTAGTAAACCCTTTACTTGAACACGATGATTACAATAAATGTCTCATTGACTTAAGATCAAATATTGTCGGAAGAGTTAAACATAAAGATTCCACTTTAGTGAAGTGGCTTAAACCATCTCAATGGTAGAAAAATATGAATACACCAAGTTTTAAAGAAGACCACATTAGTCAAATACCTGCGTTGCAAATGCTGCAAAAGTTGGGGTACGAATACCTCACGCCCGATGAGACGCTTCAAATGCGTGGTAGCAAGACAACACAAGTTTTACTTGAAGATGTGTTGCGCAAACAATTGAAGGAAATCAATAGCATAAGAGTTAGCACCAATAAAACAAGCATATTTTCGAATGAAAATATTGAACGGGGTATACTTGCCTTAAAAGAATTACCACTGCAGGAAGGCTATATTAATGCCTGCGAGGTGGCCTACAACCTTCTTACTCTAGGCAAAGCATTGGAGCAAAGTGTAGATGGCGATAAAAAGAGTTTTACTCTGCGCTACATTGACTGGGAGAATATAGAAAACAACGTGTTCCATGTTACAGAGGAATATAGTGTAATGCGCAGCACCAGTAAAGAGCATTACCGTCCGGATATAGTATTATTTGTTAATGGTATTCCTATCATAGTTATCGAGTGCAAGCGTCCTGATATGAAAGAGCCTTTAAAGCAAGCCGTCAGTCAGCATTTACGCAACCAACAAGAAGATGGTATTAGAAACTTGTATGTGTATTCACAATTATCGTTGAGTATTGCAACACAAGAAGCCTCATATGGCACGAACGCCACACCTGAAAAGTTTTGGTCAAAATGGCAAGAAAAATTTGATTCAGAAATCAAAGAAAATGAATATCGAGAGAAGCTAATTGAACTTAAGAACACCCCCTTATCTATAGATGAAAATAACAAACTTTTTTCTGATCGATTCCGATATGTAAGGCTGCATTTCGATGCCCTAGAAAGTGAAGATATTTTACCAACGCTTCAGGATGAGTATTTGTTTGGGCTATGCAGTCCTAAACGTCTAATGGATATAATCTTCAACTTTATACTCTTTGACAATGGCTCAAAAAAAGTAGCTCGTTATCAGCAATACTTTGCTATTAAAAAATCAATGGAACGTATTCAACACATTGATGGCGGAAAAAGAAAAGGTGGAGTGATTTGGCACACTCAAGGAAGTGGAAAATCCCTTACGATGGTAATGTTGGCTCAGGCTATAGCAATGGATAAAAAAATCCGAAATCCAAAAATAATTTTAGTTACTGACCGAACCGATCTAGATCGTCAAATCACAGGAACTTTTCGAAAGTGTGGGAGATTTGTAGAAAATGCAACCACAGGCCAACGCCTAGTTGAGTTATTGGAAAGTAAAAGCGATGCCGTTGTAACGACTATTATTAACAAGTTCGTGGCTGCTATGAAGAAGATCAGAAAGCCATTAGAAAGTCATGATATTTTTGTCTTGGTAGATGAAGGCCACCGTTCGCAAAGCGGTACTTTCAATATTGAAATGCAGAAGACACTTCCAAATGCTTGTTTTATTGCGTTGACGGGTACGCCGCTATTTAAGAAAGACAAAAGCACAGCTGCAAAGTTTGGAGGAATTATTGATGCGTATACGGTAGATCAAGCCGTGCATGACAAAGCGGTTGTTCCACTACTATACGAAGGAAGATTGGCAAAGCAAACAGTGAATTCGAGTCCCTTGGATACATTTTTCGAAATGGTTTCTGAACCATTGACGGAATACCAAAAAGCTGATTTCAAGAAAAAATTTAGCCGTGCCGATCAGTTAAACAGTGCCGAGCAAAAAATATATGCAATAGCTTGGAATATTAGTCTTCACTATAGAGACAATTGGCAAGACACTCCTTTTAAGGCACAATTGGTATGCGACAAAAAAATCAATGCCGTAAGGTATAAAGAGTTCCTTGACGAAATAGGAATAGTAACCAGTGAACTTCTTATGTCTCCGCCTGATGACAGGGAGGGAGAGGACAGTGCTTTTGGAAAATCACCGGAAAAGGTGAATCGATTTTGGAAACGAATGATGGATGAGCATGGGAACTCAAAAACCTATGAGAAGAATATTATTAGCCGTTTTAAAAATCAAACTGATCCCGAAATTATTATAGTAGTTGATAAGCTATTAACGGGCTTTGACGAACCTAAGAATACAGTGCTTTACCTTACCAGAAATTTACAAAGCCACAAACTATTGCAAGCAATTGCAAGAGTTAATCGTATTTATCCGGATAAAGAGTTTGGCTACATCATTGACTATTATGGTGTTATTGAGAATCTGGATGATGCCTTAACCATGTACTCTTCGTTTGAGGATTTTGATGAAGATGATTTAGAGGGTACTCTAACAAATATCAACGAGGAAATAAAAAAGCTGCCTCAGAAACACTCCGAACTATGGGACATTTTTAAAACCATCTCCAATAAAAGGGATGCAGAGGCATATCAGTTGTTACTTAAAGATGAAGCTATACGAGTTGTATTCTACGATAAATTGGCCGCCTTCGCGAAAGGATTAAAATTGGCTCTTTCCTCCATGCTGTTTCATAAGTCGGTTGATGAAAAAATAATTGAACGCTACAAAGAGGATTTAGCGATGTTTATGAAGTTAAGAATGGCTGTAGTAGAACGCTACTCAGATACCATTGATTATAAGCAGTACGAAGGTCAAATTCAGAAATTGATAGACACTCACATCACAACTGAAAATGTTGAGGTGATTACCGAATTGGTTAATATTTTTGAAAAAGACAAGTTTCAACAAGAAGTAGAAAATACTACTGGGAAAGCGGCAAAAGCAGATAAAATAGCTAGTAGGACAGCGAAGCACATTTCCGAAAAAATGGATGAAGATCCTGCTTTTTACAAAAAGTTCTCGCAAATGCTTTCAGAAACAATTGCCGAATATGAAGAGAAGAGAATCAATGAAGCGCAGTATTTAAGCAAAGTCCAAGAAATCATGGAAAATGTATTAGCTCGAACGGATAGTGATATTCCTGAGGTTTTACAACATAGAGATGTGGCTAAAGCTTTTTATGGATTAACATTAGAGTCCTTGGTGGACAAGTTACAAGACCCAATAATATTGAAGGAAATTGCGGTGCATTCTGCATTACAGATTGACGATCTAATTAGAAGTGCCGTCTTGGACAATGCGATGCCGATTATCGATTGGCAGCAAAAATCTAACATCTCTGGAAAACTTCTTATTCAAATTGGTGACTACTTAATTGATGAAGTCCGGGACAAATACCATATTTCATTAAGTTTTGGAGAAATGGATGAAATTGCAAACCATTGTATAGAGGTTGCTAAATTACGTTACAAGTGATAACATCAACTATACATTTCGGCTCGAAACAAATCGATTTTCAGGTAGAATATTCTGATCGAAAAACCTTAGGCATAACCGTAACGCCAGAAATGGAAGTATTGGTGAAAGCGCCGATCGAAAGTACTATTTCCAAAATAAAGGAAAAGCTACAAAAGAAAGCCCCTTGGATAATAAAGCAGCAAAGTTTCTTTTTGGCCTACCATCCTAAAACAACTAAACGAAAATATATTTCCGGAGAAACCCATCTGTATCTGGGGAGACAGTATTTATTGAAAGTGGAAAAAAGCGCTCAGGAATCTGTTAAGCTAAGAGGCAAATTTATAGAGGTGAGAGCTCAAAATAAGTCTCGGGTTAAGCCATTGGTTGAAAAGTGGTATTTAGAGCATGCTAGGTTAAAATTCAAAGCGACCGCTCAACCACTAATCGAGAATTTCAAAAAACACAAAGTAGAGCCTAATTCATTAGTACTACGTGACATGCCTACACGTTGGGGAAGTTGCACACCCAAAGGTAAAATTATCTTAAACCCTGAGCTTATAAAAGCTCCTAAGGGTTGTATACAGTATGTTATAATTCATGAACTATGCCATCTAGTACACCACGATCATACTAAAAAGTTTTTCGACTTACAGACAAAGGAGATGCCTGATTGGAGACGATGGAAAGATAAACTTGAAAACTTGTTGGCATGATATTAAAGTTTGTCATGCTTGGTAAGTGGTTCGGTCATAAATATTTTGTCAACATTCATTGAAAAAGTACAATCTTCACTTTATATTTGGCTCCTTTTCCATCACTCTTTACAGAACGCACCTTTTGTAAAGAGTTAAGTGGGCATTTTTATTTTTGGTATCTTCCTTCAAAGTTCAAATAAAGGATTAAAAGATGAAAGTATATGGTGAATATTACGAGAAAAGTAATGGTGAATACTACAGAAGAAAAACTCTCTTGCAATTTGGAGATAAAATTAATCTAATAGGTAGTGCTGTATTGATTAATCCTGGTAGTTCGAATCCAATTGGGAATGCCCAAGACAACCTCATTAAATCATTTTACCTAAAGAATCATAATATTCAATCTATTAATATAAATGTTTGGAAAAGGTTTGCCGCAGACCCTACAATGCTGCAACTTGCTAAACTTTTTAATGGCTGGTATCTTGGTGATGAAAAGCCCTTAAATGGTGTGATACAGCTCTTTAATTGTTTTTATATAAAGGAACAGGATTTAGATAAGGCTATTGCCAAATATAAAATGAATGATGAAATGGTGTTTAATGAAAGCCATTTGTTTATTGATAAGCCAGTTTATTTTGGCTGGGGCAAAACTGGTAAATTTGGTGAAATTAAAAATATAGCCACGGATATTTTTAAGAACTATGATATAAAAAAAACTCCTATTTATGATAAAGTATTTGAAAATAATTGCTTTTACCATCCAGGTTACTTGAATCGTTCCTATAAGAAGAATGCAAAAAGTATTGAAATTATTGAAAATTTATCTAAAGTTTTAAATAAAAAATGACTTACGCCGAAGAAAAACTATATCTCGCAATATTTCATTGTTTTGCTATTGATGAAGGTGACTCTCGCAGCAGATTATCCAATGGATTCCGGTGCTATTTACATACCTTAAGAGAAGAGAATTTCACCAAAAGCCATTGGAATCGATTTCAAAAAGTGAAAAATAGGATTGTTGAAAAAGGGCCATTGATTTCAGCAGATGGGATAGTTGTTGTTGGTGCTTTTGAGAATGCTAAGACCGGAATGAAAAATAAAACAGCGTCAAAATTAATTAAGGAATTGGTAGTAATATATGAGGAATTGAGAAATCAATAGTTCAAATAAAGGATACATTTCAAATACTCGAATCACACTTTTGCCTTGATAAAAGTCTAAGTTTATTGAAGTACTTTTCCCAAAGCTCAGTTTCATTTTTTAGATGGTTTGATGGATTCGTGGCATCATCATATAAAAATACTTTTGTGATGATATTGTTTTCATCCATCTGAATAGCGGTAGGGTCATCAGCTAAATCCATTAAAAATCTATCGGAAAGTTTCCCATAATTGGTATGGATAAATTCTTCCTGACCAATATGTTCAAAAGGGTCGTTATTTCCTAAAGGTTTATATTCTCTATTGAATGCGGCCCAATGCCCGTTGCGGTCTCGCTTAATGCCATAGGGCAGATTAATTCTAAAAAAATTGTTCAGTGCCATTATTTAAAAGTTTAAGGATTTTATGTTCTAGTTTTATTCCAGTCATTTAAGGTTCCCATTAATCAGGATTATTGATAAAATGATGTGGTATCTTCAGTTCAACGGATCGCTCCCCGTTTTCTTCGGACAGTTCCATAACCACCCTCCGGTCGTTTGAAAGCGAGAATTTGGGCAGGACATAAACAAAACGCACCGTTTCGTTTTTTGGAATTTTTGAAGGCAGGTTGTAGGTGTAAAGCGGTTTTTGAAACAGCCGTTGTGCCGATTTCTTTTTTCCTTTTTGTCGCGTCTCGATGGAAAGGTTCAAGAAATTCAAATCGTAATCCAAGGTAGAATTATTCTCAATTTGGATAACGAAATAGAGCTCTTCTTTATCAAAAACAATATTTTCAACACTCAAAACAATATCTCCATTTCGGTTTTTAATTCGACCTATACGCTGGTTTCTGTTAAGAAGATAAGAGCAGAACTTTTGATAATAATATGTTCTGTTATCGATACTTTTTTCAGAAGTTTCAACCTGAATAGAATCGGCTACGATTGGCTTTTCATTCCCAATACTACTTGTCATCGGGATAAAATAATTGAGCGTTGAAAGTTGTGCTTTATATCGTACGATATATGAAAAAACCGATCCATTTCTATTCACCACCAAAAGATTACTTTCTTTTCCAGGCTTCGCTTGAAGCAATCCAAAATACTGTTCTTTTTCTCGATTGTAGGTAAAGACAAAATTATCCGAACCGGTTACCCCTTGTCGTATGGGTTCTGGAAAAAACAAAGCTACGTTTTTGTAGTCGTTCGCATAAATGGTGTCAAGTGGCTGTTGTGCCATTATCTGGTTTGCACAAAAAACCATTATGGTTATCATATAAGTTTTCATAATAATATTTTTTAATTATTGCCGATTATCGGCTTTTAGAATTAATCTGTAATTGTTCAATACCGTTACTTTTACGTTTCGATTGTTACGTCTAAGCACCTTTGTAATTCCGCCTACTTGTGGAACGGTAGGAATATTGATGTCGCTAACAATATCGTCTATAACTTCGGTGGTAGCTTCTGCTCGAAAATTGTTTTGTACATAGATGCCCTCACTACCATCCAGTAAATCGAACGCTTTAAGTTTGGTGGGATGATGCTTGATATTTTCAATTTCAATCAAGGCACGATTAGGTTGAAAACTGATAAACCCAAATACTAGTGCGTTCTTGGGCATTTGTTTATCATTTATCAATGCAGCTTTAGTCAGTCGCATTCTCAATCGGGTATTTGCCATTACAACTTGGTCACCATCCACAACCACGTGAATGGTTGCATCTGTATTTCGGATTATTGAAATATCAATTGCCTTAGGCGAGGATCCAAAAAACAGCTGATGTTCAAGCCCCATTTCCTTAGCTTGAATTTGTTGTTCTTTTTTAACTTCAGCGGAATCAATTAGTATAATCTGTTTTTTAGCGACTTTTCTCTGCCCGAAGTTCTGATATTGTTTTTCCGAATATTGAATCCTTCCGGCATCATAGATACTATCCACAATACGTTTTTTTTCGCGTTCCGGAAGGTCTGGGTCATAAAAACCCAAGGAATCAATCAGTTTTTCATCATAAATGCTAGGTGCGTTATTCTCACGCACTTCTTTCAAATCATTTATGGCATCCAGTTTAGAATCATATTCCTTTTGGTTTTCTTCTAAATCGGGTATAAGGGTCTGTTCAAGGTTTTCATTTTCACTTTCATCATCGCCTATTACCAATACGGAATAGGAAATCAAGAATATGAAAATCACAGCCAATACTGCTCCAAATACTATTTTGTTCTTTTCTATTTTCATTTGATGCTTTTTAATTGTTTTTCAATGGTCATATGTAATTCGCCAATCAACATTTGGATTAGTATCAAAAAAAGTTATGGCTCATTTCACAAGAGTAGTTTTTAAAATGCCCATTATGGGCTTTCATTATTTAGTTTTTTTAAGGTGTTCTCGAAGTAATCCGTAATCAATAATCCGTGCGGATTGTTTGGGAAGTTTCGGTCAACCATCATTAGGTTTCCGGTTGAAACTAGTTCATAGGTATCGATAATAGAGCCTCTATTAATTTCAAATAGGGTAGTGGTCTTAAAATTATACAAGCCACTATTTTCAGTTATCCTTGAGTCAATACTCAGTACTTTTTGAACTAAGGAATACTGAAGCAATCGGTTATAAACACCATCAGCTTTTTTCTGTCGGTATAGATTATCAATTGTACTATTGCCCAGCCAAAGTGCTTTTTCCAAATTACGTTCGTAATTACTCGCATCGATGTTATAGAAGTAGTTATGGAACAGGTCTAAATGTGCCAAAGCTTCAACCTTAAAATTCTCTTTTTGGGTCACGAGTTTCAGCGGAATAATACTGCCATCTGTATTGATTGCAAAAGCACTATTGAGTGCATTTTTATGGGTAGTGAATGCCATCCAGACTGAAAAGGTGCTAGACAGCAATGCACAGACAACGACTGCCAAAACGATAAATCGATTCAATTTTAAGACGTTATAGATATTTTTATAGGGTGTTTTCATAGTTGCATTTTTAATCTGCCTTAGGCAGTAA
>TARA_R110002012_G_scaffold50286_10_pt1 | contig 17460 bp, 14 predicted proteins | sample TARA_R110002012 | Tara Oceans TARA_R110002012 (sample SAMEA4396515) | marine metagenome | biome: Westerlies Biome; feature: [DCM] deep chlorophyll maximum layer (ENVO:01000326); material: water (ENVO:00002006), including particulate matter (ENVO:01000060) such as... | depth 40 m
TCCGCCTTCATGCATTCCAACCCATTCCAGTAAATTACTATATTCAATAGCTTAGAACCCATCTAAGTCTTGATTGTTCCAGTGCCGTCCCCCATATTCCAGATATAAATGGGGGACGGAATGGCGGACGTTAAAACAGCAGTTGAACGGATAGAACCAAGCAAGCGGGCGGAGAAGGCGCTGTCCGCTGCATTTGTGCGCACCGTCACCGCCCCCGGCAAATACACCGACGGCCACGGTCTCTTTCTCAAGGTTGATACCTCAGGCGCGAAACGTTGGGTGCAGCGCATCATGATACGCGGCAAGCGGACCGAGATAGGCATGGGGAGTGCATCGCTTGTCACCTTGGCAGAGGCACGGGAAGCCGCCCTTCAGAACCGCAAGCTGGCGCGGGCGGGTGGTGACCCCCTACAATCAAAACGCACCGCAGAGGCTTTACTGACGTTTGAGGAGGCATCGCGCAAGGTTCACAAGATCCACGAACCGACATGGCGCAACAAGAAACACGCGGCGCAATTCATATCGACGCTGGAAACCTACACCTTCCCCCGCATCGGCAAGTTGAAGGTGTCAGAGGTGACAACGGCGGACGTGCTGGCCGTGCTGCAACCCATCTGGCTGGAAAAGCCCGAAACGGCGCGGCGGGTGCGCCAGCGCGTCGGCACTGTGATGAAATGGGCCGTGGCGAATGGATGGCGGCAAGATAACCCTGCCGACGCGATTGCCCAAGCCCTGCCCAAACAGGACAAGACCCAAGCGCACCGCAAAGCCCTGCCCTATGACAAAGTGCCTGAATTTCTCGACGCCCTCAAAGCATCGAACGCAGGGGATGCCACCAAGCTGGCGTTAGAATTGGTTATTTTAACGGCGTCACGGTCTGGCGAGGTGCGTTTGGCGGAATGGACTGAGTTTGATCTGGACCAAGCCATCTGGACGCGCCCAGCGCACCGCATGAAAGCCAAGAAAGAGCATCGCGTCCCCCTATCGCCCCGCGCTGTTGAAGTGCTTTCACAGGCCCGCAAATTGAGTTCTGGCGAAGGTCTAGTGTTCCCCGGCACCAAACACGGCAAGCCTCTGTCTGACATGACGCTATCGAAACTGACCAAGGCGCTGGGCTACAACGTGGACGTGCATGGATTTCGCACCTCGTTCAAGACATGGACCCAAGAACGTACCAACACGCCACGCGATGTATCAGAGGCCGCGCTGGCCCATACGGTCAAGGACAAGGCAGAAGCGGCTTATGCGCGGTCGGATTTCTTTGACAAGCGCAGGACGCTGATGGAACGTTGGGCTATCTTCATGAAGGCTCAAGATGTTCAAGTCGCAAGGATTGGTTGATGTTTACGCCAGAAGGTTATTGGTCATGGACAGAAATGATCGACGCAACATCGCTTTGGACGCTTGCAATCGTGTCAGCGGAAATTGCACCAGAGTTCAACTTTCAAGAGATAGAAGACACTCCCTACAAATGTAGACGGTTGTTGATTGAGAGGCTCGCTTCCAACAGCAGAGTAGAGAATGCCCATGAAGCGTGGTTCGCCATGGATTTATTGGAACTCTGGGTGCTGGCAAACTTCATGGATACTTACGATGCAGTCCTATGTTCACCCGATGGAAGAACTTTACGATGCCCGCCAATAATTAAGGCGCACGGGGATGCGTTTGACTGGTGGCTCTGGCCGCTCTCAAAAAATAAGATTTCAGATGGCGAAGCGAACACTTATTTTGAAGGCTTCCGGCGCGACAAGTTTACAATCACGGATGCAAGAGCCAGATTTTGTGCTATCGACTACGATACAGGCACAATCAGGTTGAAACCGAATACAATAAAGCTTTTGTCCTCTGCATCTTATGGCCACAACGGCAGTGACTCCAACGAAGACACACTTCGCTTCATTGATGAACAGATACGACCGATTATTGGCTGGTCAATTTGCTGGAACGCGAACGACGTTCCAGCCACCATGAAGGAAATATTCGATGGTCTAGGCTTTGGCGATTTGGATTGGACGGCGCTAGAGGAAAAAGAGACCAGCAGTCAATCGTTAGCGAGAAATGGAATGCATGTAATCGAGTGTGTCATGGCCGCTTTTCCGCATGGAAAAGGTGATGTGACATGGTCCGATGTAGAAACAAGAGTAGGCTATTCCCGTCGCAGCATCATACGCGCTTTAAAGCAAAGCGGACTGCACTCGAAGTGGGCAACAACTGGGCAGACCCAATAGGCTAAGGACGCCCAGTCTCCGCCCACCTGCCCAGATTTACTCGAAGCTCAATTCAACGGAAGATTCCAGCACGAACCGCATAAGCCCGAAAGGAACCGCGACGTGCCCGAACACCACCTCAGACGACCCGCCGTTGAAGCCGCCACTGGCCTTAGCCGATCCAGCCTCTATGCGATGATGGATACAGGCGACTTCCCCCGCCCTGTCCGCATAGGCAAGCGTGCCGTGGCATGGCCTGAAAGCGCCGTAACTGCTTGGCTGGCATCGCGCCCTACCGCTGACAGTGTCGGGTAAAGCAACGCCCACGCAGTAGCAAAACTGGCGCGGGCGCTGGGTAGTCTGAACAACCTCCAGATACCGCGCTGCAATCCCCAAAACAAGGATTCAGTATATGAAAATCCGAGCAACGCTCTTTCTGAGCGAACAATCCCGCACGTTTGTTTTCAAGGGCCGCTTAGGCTGGGCAATGGTGCAACTTGTCGAAGCTGGCGCAAAAGGCGTCACCCCAATCTCACGCCCCGCGCCAAGGTGGTCTGGTTACGTTTTTGACCTCAGAGAACTTGGTATCCCTATCGAAACCATCATGGAGCCGCACGAAGGCAACTATCCCGGCCTACACGCCCGGTATGTACTGTCTTGTGGCGCAGAGGTGGAGCCTTTCGAGTGCGAGGTGCAGGCATGAGGACCGACCGCCGAGCGCCCCGCCGAGCGCCCGTCACGCCTTTTGAGCGTCACCTGATCCACAAGCACAATCTACCAGACCATTGGGTGCGCACCTACACCGAGTTGCGCGGGGGGCATCGCTGATGGGGAAAAACAAGCGCAGAGACAAAGAAGGGCAGTACACGACCTTGCCTTATGCTCAACTCAAATCAGAAGCTTGGCGGTCCCTTTCGGGGGCCGCTATCAAGGTTTGGCTTGAACTGCACACGCGGTTCAATGGCGGCAACAATGGCAATGTGAGACTGTCTATGAATGAGGCAGTTAAGGCGCTGGGCATATCCAAAGGCACCGCCCAGCGTGCCTTCGTTGAACTTGAGGAAAAGGGTTTCATTGCGCTGCAAAACCCTGGCAATTGGTATAACCGCAAGGCGCATGAATGGCGTCTGACCACTAAGCGGATGCAGACCGCCAAAGGCGTCCAAGTGGCAACGAACGATTGGCAAAGCTGGCGAGCAAAAACAAAAGACGGTCCACCAGAGTACCCGTCACCCTCCTCTATAGGACCACCTCGAAACCCAAGGCCCGCTACTGGGTCCAACAGAGAACCCGTCAAAGCGATTTCAAAGGCCCGTTTGGGTACTAAGGTGGGACACTAATACTAACCACTCTCATGAAGCGTATGCGCCGCGTGTGATAAGCACGTCGATAGCGGGGGGCGGTAGAAAGTTGGGGCGTGATAATTTCGTGACCGGGTCAAGCTGCAAAAACCGCGCATCCACAATTTGGGCATTCCGGTTTTAGCGCACCGATAAAACATGAATTTGGTTTATGATTTCGTAAAATATCAGGAGGCACCCCATGGGCGGCTATGGATCTGGACGCACGGGCTACAAACAGAAAGCAGAGCACTTAAAGTCTCTGGACGTAAACCGCCTTCACCGTGAAGGCTGTCTAAGCCCCGGCAAGCACGGACATTGGATCTGGTCAAGGGATGGTCAGGAAACCGGACGCATCGGCTATCACGCGACCGAGCGTCATTTCGTTTTGGACTTCAAGGTGCGCGTCTATGGCGGCAATTGGGAAAACATCTCGCAATCAATCCCCCTGGCCTATGCAGACTGCCACTATGGTGGCACCCGCCCCTATTTCCGCTGCAACGGTATCGTGGGAGGACGCCATTGCACCCGTCGCGTCGGAAAGGTGTTTGCCGGGGGCAAATACTTCCTATGCCGCCATTGCTACAACGTCGCCTATGCCAGCCAGTCAGAGCCGCGCTATGACCGCATGTTGCGCCGTGCAAACAAATTACGCACCGCGCTGGGCGGCGAACCCGGCAGTGCAAATTGGGTCGCACATAAGCCCAAGGGCATGTGGCAACAAACATACCAAAGAAAGCGTTTTGAAATTGAGTGGTGCGAGAACCAAGCAGACCAACTGTTTCTCAGCAACTTTGCCCACCTTCTCAGCTCGGAGGAACGTGAGATATTCTTTGCAGAATAGCGAAGTTGTGGATCAGACCGGAGCACTGGGGGCGAAAATGACCGCGTACTAATAGCTAGCATAGCAATCTCGGGGTCTAATGAAAGATCAAGGAACTCATAGGAACCTCTTGAAAAACTCCAGACATTGTTCCACAACCTATAGTTTATTCATTTAAATTCTTAGGGGAACTGTTTGTGAAGAAAATCCTATGTGTTCTGACGGCTGTTTTTGTTTCAGGCTGCGCTTCCCAAATGATGCAGGGCTATGTTGGAAAAGACATAACGGAAGTTGTGCTAGACTATGGGCCACCAACTAATGTTATGGAACTTCCCGACGGTCGCATTGCATTTCAGTGGAATAGGAGTGCGTCCTATACTACGCCTGCAACTACGAACATTTACAACTATGGCAACTACGCCACCGCCACGACCTACGGCGGTGGCACTACCAATTACGAATGTCTCTACACAATGTTTGCAAAACCCAACCCACAAAAATCGCATACTGTCGTCGGCTTCAAGGCCCCAACTCTTATGTGCGAATAACAAGTAGAATTTGTCTCCCCCGTTTTCTTCAGCGCGTTGGAACACGGTGTGCGTTTCGGGTAACGCTCACCGTGGGGCATCTAAGGCTTGTGACGTAATGAAGTAGGACCAATCGCAGAGAGTATCTTTGCGAGCTGTCAGCTCAACACAGAAAAGTCGCTGATGTAATTCTAAATTGGCGGTCTAAATGGGGGACGCAACAAACGCATCAACACCTAAATCATTGATATATTGCAATAATTTAGGGTGTGATGGCGGAGACGAAGGGATTCGAACCCTCGAGACCCTTCCGGGCCTACTCCCTTAGCAGGGGAGCGCCTTCGACCACTCGGCCACGTCTCCGCTGACCCGTTTAGAGAGGGAAGACCCGAGAAACAAGGCCAAAATAGCACTTACCTCTACAACTATCAAAATTTGGAGGATCAGAATAATACGCACAGAACTGCACGGTTGCGCAGGGGTGTTTGGCAACGATCTGTCAATGAGATGGTGCGGTTTCAATGGCACCGTAAATGAAATCTGGGCTTCACATAAATAAGGTCCTCCGCATATTTGCGAAGGACCTTTCCAAAACATCATCATGGCTGCACGAACCTATCGCCGATCGGCCCGTGTCCAGTCGCGACGCTCATGCAACTGCTGCCGTGTGAGCGATTTCGCTTTGCCTGACACCACAGTGCAGACTGCGTGCGGTGCATCTCGCGGAAACAGCTTCTGGGGTTTCCACCCCGAAACCTTCTTCACGATCTTTACCTTGACCCAGAAGATTTCCGAGTTCACTGGATTTTCGATCGGCTCCAAGACGTAGTCTTGTTGCAGTTCAGTGCTGATCCGTTCCGCAGCGCCCAGCCAACGCCGTTTGACGTCTGACCACGATTCTGCTTCCGACCGCGCCCATGGCAATCGGAACATCGGGTAGTCGCTGCCTTGCACCATCACTGCACGAGTATAGAAAAGAACGTGGTGTGGTGAGCGAAGCTTGCCGATTGTTTCGACGTCGATCATGGCGAATTTTTCAGGACTGCTTTTTCCGGCGCGAGCAGAGCCCCTGGCATAGGCGTCAGAGAACCGAAATGTCAGCTTCCGTCCACAATCACTCCGTTTCAAATGCCCAAAAATCCGTTTGTTGGCATGGCTCGCGATACCGTTGTCAATCATGTCGTAGTCTTTGGCACCGGGCGCCCCGGATGCTGAAAGGATTGATCGGCATCTGGCAGTGATACTTTTCAGTATCGGCTTTGCCATTATTCCCATCTTCAAGTCTGGCCGGGAATCAACATAGTAGTGACAGCCGTGAACCAGACGCAGCCCATCCAGTGTCAGGCTGGCATCTTCTACCATTTTTGCTGTGCTCTCGGTGAACAGATATTCGCTTTGTTTCGACATCTCAGGTCCTCTATTTGATGTGAAGAGGAAATGGGTCGAAGTCGAGGCCGCAGAAAACGCAAAATGCACCGTTGTTTTGGTTTATTCTGCCGCTGAATCCGCCAGTCGTGTCAGACATGGGTCCCAACAAGTGAAATTTGTTTCAAGCGGACCCGTAGTTTCCACAGTTATGATCGGGAATATTACCGAAATCGCCGCTCTTTCTTCTGCTTGCGCCGAAAATTTGGCAGCTAAAACTATGTAAGGATTTGATAGATATATCGAAATTTCCACGAGAACCTGTTGGAACCTATCAACCTCTATAAAACCTATTAGAAGGCGGCCATACATATCATCAGCTGGCCGGCGGCGGATGGCTCTGCTCGTCGAGCTTTCCCTTTCAGCATGCAGTTTCTCAAGGTCCCAAGGTTTCTCAAGGTCGAAACTGCAGCAGTCTCTGCGGAATCTGCGGGGGAACCGTTGTCACATCATTCGAGCCATCGCCTCAGCCTGCCTGATAACAAGCTTCACGGCATCGGCCTGCAGATCAGGTGGATACCCGTAGCGTCGAAGAATTCTTTTCACCGCAACCCGCATCTTCGCCCGAACGTCATCTCGCTGCCACCAATCCACCCCGGCATTGTCACGAAGGGATTTCACCAACTCTGCGGCGATAACCTTCAGCTGCTCGTTGTCCATGACCTCCACGGCGCTTTCATTCTGGGCGAGGGCATCATAAAAGCTGCGCTCGGCCTCAGACATGTCGTCTTCTTGCTCTGCGCTGAGATCCTTGGCCATGCCGATCAACTCCTGGATCACCTGCAGAGCGTCAATGCTGCGGTTGTGATACCTCGCGATTGCATTCGTAAGGCGTTCGGAGAATTTCTGGTTCTGAACGACGTTGCCCCGGGTGCGGGCTTTGATCTCGCCATTCAGCAGCTTCTTCAAAGCTTCAACAGCAAGATTCTTGCGCTGCATGCTCTGAATTTCATGCAGAAATTCTTCCGACAAGACGCTGATGTCGGGCCGGTCGAACCCACAGGCTTCCAAAATATCCACGACTTCCGTCGATGCGACAGCACGGTTCAACAGCTGCTCAATGGCAAAGTCTGGTGAGGAGTTTCGTCCGTGCCCTCCCTTCACATCCAACTTCTGAAGCGCGGCACGAACTGCGAGGAAAAAGGCCACCTCTTCAGCAGAAATCGCTGTCTCAGGGGAGCCAGCCGCCAGCTTGAAAGCTTTCGCCAGTGCAGCGATAACATCATGAAAGCGTTTTCCGAAGTTCTTGTCGGTTTCGGTGCCTTCTTCACGGGTCTTTCGCAAAATATGATCGGCCGCCGCAGGCAGAATTTCTATCCGATCTGCGGCTGATCCTCCGAGAACACGCGAATAGTCGAACCCGTGAAAAAGCGCGCGAGCGACCTCAAGTGCACTGAGGAATGCTCCGACGGCCTCGCGTTCGTCCACACCGGTCTGCGCCTGATCTCCTTGCGAATAATGCGCCAGCGCCTTTTTCAGATCCGCAGCAAGACCAATATAGTCCACTACCAGACCGGCCGGTTTCCCTGCGAAGACCCGATTCACTCTCGCAATCGCCTGCATGAGGCCGTGGCCCTTCATGGGCTTGTCGACATACAGAGTATGCATGCATGGCGCGTCGAACCCCGTCAGCCACATGTCCCGCACGATTACGAGCTTCAAGGGATCTGAGGTGTCCTTGTAGCGCTTCCTCAGAGCCTCGAGTTTCGTCTTGCTTCGAATGTGCCGCTGGAAAGGCTGCGGGTCGGTCGCGTTACCGGTCATGACAACCTTTATCGCTCCGGTCTCGTCCGTGTCGGAATGCCATTCCGGGCGGGCGGCGATGATTCTCTCGTAAACATCCACGCATATGCGGCGGCTCATGCAAACGATCATGGCTTTTCCGTCAATCGCCTCAAGGCGCGCTCCGAAATGCGCTAAAATATCCGCGACGACCGCATCAAGACGCGGCCCGGCGCCGACCAGTTTTTCGATCTGGGACCATTTTTTCGCGGTGGCTGTCGCCTCATCGACTTCGAGGGCCTCGGTCGCCTCGTCGAACTCCTCGTCCAGGCTTTCACGCATGTCCCCGGCGACTTCGACCCGAGCGACCCGGCCCTCAAAGTAGATCGGCACGGTCGCGCCATCTTCGACCGCCTGGGCGATGTCATAAACATCTATGTAATCCCCGAAAACGGAGCGGGTATTGGCCCCGACCAACTCTACCGGTGTCCCGGTGAATGCAACATAGACCGCGTTAGGGAGCGCTGAACGGAGATGATGCGCAAGCCCATGGCGCACTTCACCGGTCGCTTGGTCCATTTTCGCATCGAATCCGTATTGCGTTCTGTGCGCTTCATCGACCATCACGACGACGTTCGATCTGTCGGTCAGTTGCGGGAAATCCTCGCCTCGCCCGGGGCGAAATTTCTGAACCGTCGAGAATACAATCCCCCCAACCTGACGATTGAGCAAAGTCTTGAGGTCGTCGATGCTATCCGCCTGCACCGGGTCTTCACCGAGCAAGTCGCGGCAGCGACCGAATGTCGTGAAAAGCTGATTGTCGAGATCGTTGCGATCTGTAAGCACGAGAACAGTTGGGTTTTCGAGTTCCTTCAGGTGCATGGATCTTCCCGCAAGAAATGTCATCAGCAGGGACTTTCCGGATCCCTGCGTGTGCCAGATCACGCCGCCCTTGCCATCGTCACCACGCGCGCTGAGTATCGACGACATTGCCTTTCTGACAGCATGAAACTGGTGATATCCTGCAGCTTTTTTGATGGGACCTTTGCCGTCATCCTCGAAGACGACGAACCACCGCAGCAAATCCAGAAGGACTGACCGACTCAGCAGCCCTTCCGTCAAGGTGTTGAGCGCAAGCCCTTCACGTTCGGAGAGGATTTTCTCTCCATCGATGGTTCTCCAGCGCATGTAGCGATCAAGACCCGCAGACAATGTGCCATAGCGGGCATTCAGCCCGTCCGAGATAACCGAGATGAGCGAAGTCCGGAACAGGTTCGGAATATCGCTTTTGTAGGTTTCGATCTGATTGAATGCCGCCTCGATGTCCGCGCCCTCGGTTCCCTTCAATTCGACGACAACCAACGGCAGGCCATTCAAGTAAATCACGAGGTCCGGGATTCTGGCGGTTCGGCCGACCATGTCGACCTGGTTGAAAGCATGCCAGGCGTTTTCATCGTCATCCCAATCAACCAACCGTGCGCGGTCGCTCCGTTCCTCGCCCTGGCTGAAGTATGTGATCGGAACCCCACGGGTCATCAGCCCGTGGAGGCGGCGGTTCTCGGCAATCAGGTCGCCGACAAAAACTTCGTCGGTAACACGCGTCATGACTTCCTGCACTGCGCCGTCCGGAAGACCGGGATTGAGCCGTCGAACGGCCTTTTCCATAACCTTCCTCAGCACTGCGTCATGAAAGCTGCGGCGCTCTGGATCTCGCTTCTCCGGTGAAATCTCCGCGCCCGAAGCCGTGGCATAGCCCAGCCCCGCCAGCTTCTCCATCATCCAGTCTTCCAGGTCGGATTCGGAGTTCCAAGCCATTACACAGTTGCCTTGCCCGACTTCAGGCGCTGGTTCAATCGGGCCAATGGCTCTGCGAACGTGGTCTCAAGTCGTCTGATACGATCACTCATCCATGCGGTCATGTCAGACCAGTTCTCAGAATCAAAACCGTCGCAGGGCTCTGACAGATTGATTAGGCAACGCTTTTGATCGTCGTTGCGATGCCATTCGAGCTTTTCGCCAAAGCTCTGTTCGATCATTTCTCGCTGCGCAAAAAGCTGATCAAATATCCACTTGTTCTCGGCCGCACTGCTTCTCTGGATAGAAACCTCGACGCGCATTTGATTTTTCAATAGAACCAAGGTGTAAGAACACGCCGAAACGCCCGTGCCAACGCTCAACCAGTTCTCTTTCGTGGCGCTGACATTTTGATGTCTCGAGGATCCGTCTTCCCGAAGCCTCTCAAGAGCGTGTTGCCAATATTCCAGACGAACCTTATGCCGATGGCCCTGAGCAGTGCTGGCGGATCGTTCCTCACTTCCTTTCTCGGCCATTCGGATCATGTAGTCCGCGGCCTCAGGTGTCGGGATCACCTGCTGGAGGTCCACGAATATTTCCTCGCCGAACTTGTAGGGGCCGACCTTCACGCAGCGCGCGTCGATCTGGTGTTCGCGTAGCCAGAGCACCGTTGCCGTCACTTCCCGCCGGAAATTCGCAGCAATAAAGACGATACGTTGGTTCGTGCCGTCATTCAAAACCACTTCATCCAAGGTGTCCTCACCCAGAAATTCGCATATTATGCTGGCCGCGTCCCCGGTCCCGTGGCGCTCCAAATACTGCTGGAAAATGCCCACGATCTCGACTTTTTTCAGACTGGAGCAATAGGCGGCGTATTTTAGTGCCTGCCAGACAACATCCCGACCGGAATCGTCCAGCTTGTTCTCGATGACCACCAACTGCCCATTGCGGTCCAATGCCAACAGGTCGAGGCGTTCGCGGGTGCCGTCGAAGCCATCAAATTCCTTCTGGATGATCAGCAGACCATCCTCGCCCTCGCTCATCGCCTCACAGAGCGCATCCGGCATGGTGGCGAGCCACTCCTGAAGATGCTCTCGTTCCCGGAATCCGACCTCCGAGAAGCTGGTGCGCTCGAGTTTGCGCAAGCGGTTGGCGGAACGGTCAATCTGAAACATGGTTATGCCTTACTCGTCAGAGAATTCGAAGTATGCGACGCCCTTGAGACCTTTTCTGGAGAGGTAGCCTTCAATGGCTGGTCCATCATCAGACGCAGAGGCTTCTTCTGGATACAAAAGCATAGGAAGCCATTCGGGCGGTGGAGTCTCGGGCACGAACTCTTGCTCGCTACCTAAGGTGCGGAAAGCATTCTGGGCTCCACAACCCGCCTCAAGACGGAAGAAGAGATCCCAAGGCATCATGTGTGGGAAAAGCGCCGAAAGCCGATTGTCCGCGAGATCACGGACAGAAGTTGCCGACGCCACCGAGCACCCCCAGTCGGTGCGAGCGCCAGGAAAGGGACTGTGAGTCGAGGAGAAAAGATAGCGGTTTGCTACCCAAGGGTGATTGAAAAAGACATAGATCGGATTGTAACCATCGGCCTTTGATGCCTTGATCAGATCTTTCGCTTGCTCCCCGTCTTTTTTTAGTCCGGCGTAGATCCCCCTCGAGAGAGCTTTTCTTGATGGAGTGAGCTCATAAGACAGCACCTTGGCTTGGACCCTGAAACCGACCTGGCAATGCGGCGTATCGAAATACCATTCCCAGTCCGCTCCGTTGCCCACAATTCCGTGCTGCGCACTTCCGCCTTCCTCAGTCTTGTTGAACATCCTGATGGTGAGGGGTGATCCAACGGACTCCCGGGCTATTCGTAACAGTAAAGTTTCCGTGATCGTCTCTTCTTGGAGCTTCAAGCCGTAGTGGAAGGCATCGTCTTGTTCGGTCCATACCCATTCGGCAAGTTCGCGTAGATAACTCCGGATCAATCGGCGGCTCAGCGACATCAGACGAGTTCCTCTACCTGCTTAACGGCTTCGCGGATGCGAAGCTCGCCAGACATGAGGCGGGGGAGAAGGGCGTCGCGGAGCGTGGCGAGGTTTGCATTCTCGGCGCAAAGGCTTGTAACACGGTCGAACCAAGTTCCAGCGAGGCCACGAAAGACGTTTCGCACCGGATCTGGGGCAAGGACACATGGCAGCGGACGGAAGTTTTTCTTCGATATTTCTTGGAAGGTGGATCCGTTGGCGTTGGCTAAGATAGCGTTCATATTCGCATGCACCCAGAAATACGCCTCGACAGACGATATCCGGTCGGTCTCGCGCAGGGCTATGAAGCCCTGGTTCACAGCAACTGGGTTCTGCGCAATAACAACGTATCCGATGGGCGCGCGAGACGACAGCAGGACTGTTCCAGCGGGCGACATGCCAGAGGAAACCTTGGCGAGCCCAGCATCTGTCAGGGTCCGGTCTGTCTCGAATAGAACCGGTTGTGAAAGCTTCGAAAGATCGCGTGGCGTTGCCCAGCGATGTGGGCCATCCCAGTAGGACGGCTCCCTTGTCTTGGGGGTTGCGCCACCCACGGTTTCAGCGACATCACCAATTGTGGACATCTCCCAGCCCTTCGGCAGGCCGTCAGGGCCGAAGCTGTCGGGGAAGAGGGCGGCGGTGGTGGGGTCCATGTGGGCGGGGGATTGGCCGAGGGCGCGGGCGTGGACGGGGTCAAAATCCACAAACCACGACCGATAAAGCGCCCGCGCCACCTCCTCCAGCGTCTCGCTCATGCGGCGGTTCAGCTCGATCTTGTCGTCGAGGGAGCCGAGAAGAGCAGCGATTCCCCTTTGATCTCGCATCGGCGGCACGGGCAACTCGAAATTTGGCACATCCGCGCATCGCAGGCTGCTGAAGACCGCCCCGACATTGATAAATTTCTCGATCTGCTCCCACCACTCGCGCGAGAGACAGAGCCACCGCAGAAACGGCGGATGGATGGTTTTTCCGTCAGACCGGAGAAGCACAAGGTTCTGACCCAAAGCAAAGGGAGTCTTCGTCTTGTCCACGGCAATGACACCCGGGTTCGTTCGACGCGACAGTATGACGTCATCAGGTTGCGGTTTCGCCTTTTTCGTCCATTCTTCGTAATCCTCCGGAGAAATCAGACGCGCATCCGCGAATTTGATGTGTCCCGATTTCATTTGCGGGATTCCTACATAAGGATAGCCTTCCGCGCGTGCCGTCGGCGTCTTGTGCACACAGTCAATCAGGGTAACGCTGGCTTCGCCAAGCGTCATTACTGGCCATGTGGTCATTCCAATGACTCCAGCCGGGTCTCGATCTCCTTTTCCAGCCGCCGCCCCTCGGCAAACTGTGCCCGCAGCTCCGCCGTAAGCCGATCGAATTTTTCCTCGAAGGGCTCGGCATCCTCCTCTGCCGCGCCAGCGCCGACATAGCGCCCCGGGGTCAGGACGTGTCCATGCTTCGCGATCTCCTCCATCGAGGCCGCCTTGCAGAACCCTGGCTCGTCGGCATAGGCGCCTGCGTCCGGCTCTCCCCGCCAGGCATGGTAGGCGGTGGCAATGCGCGCGATCTCGTCCTGCGAAAGTTCCTTTTGCTTGCGCGACCCTGCCACCAGCGCGCCCATTTTGCGGGCGTCGATGAACAGCACCTCGCCGCGCCGGTCGCGCAGCTTGGCATCCTTTGCAATGCCATTGGATTTGTCCTTTGCCAAGATCCAGACACAGGCAGGGATCTGCGTGCCGTAGAACAACTGCCCCGGCAGGGCGACCATAGCATCCACCGCGCCGCCCTCGACCATGGCGCGGCGAATGTCGCCCTCACCGCTGGACATAGACGACATGGAGCCATTAGCCATCACCACGCCCGCGATGCCGGTGCTGCCCAGCTTGTCGTAGATATGTTGCATCCAAGCAAAGTTGGCGTTTCCGGCTGGCGGCGTGCCGAATTTCCAACGCCGGTCCTCGGCCAAAATGCCACCGCCCCAGTCCGAGATGTTGAACGGCGGATTGGCCATGGCGAAGTCGAACTTCTCATCTGGGAAGGCATCGCGCAAAAGCGTGCCCTGATCGTTCCACTCGATCCGGGCGACAATGCCGCGGATGGCAAGATTCATGCGAGCAAGGCCATAGGTGGTGTGGTTGAGTTCCTGTCCGTAAATGGCCAGATCCTCGCGCCGCCCGGCGTGGTGATCGAGGAACCGCTCCGAATGCACCATGAACGAGCCAGAGCCGCAGCAAGGCTCATACATGCGGCCTTTCAACGGTTCGATCATATCGACGATCAACTCGACGACTGGCTTGGGCGTATGAAAGTCCCCGCCGCGCTTGCCCTCATTGCTGGCAAATTCCGAAATGAAATATTCATAGATCCGGCCGATCAGGTCGAAATCCTTACGGGTGCCCTCGAACTTGATGTTCGAGAATAGATCGATCAGCCCGGTCACCACATGGCTGCCGAGGGCCTCGCGACCAAAGACTTTAGGGAGCGCGCCCTTCAGCTGCTCGTTATCAGCCTCGATGGCACGCATGGCATCATCCACCTTGACGCCAATCTTGGGATCTTTGGACTGCGCCGAGAGCGTCTTCCAGCGCGCGGCTTCCGGCACCCAGAAGATGCCGTCGGCCATGTATTCGTCGACGTCCTCGGCGACGTCCTGCCCCTCGGGCATTAGCTCGTCATACTTGCGCTGAAAGGCGATGGAAATGTAGCGTAGGAAGAGCAGCCCCAGAGCGACATGTTTGTATTCGCCTGGATCCATGGATCCACGCATCTTGTCTGCCGCCGCGAAGAGCGTCTTTTCGATGGTCATCTGCCGTCCCTTTCCTGGCGCTGGCTCGCCAGTTAGTTGTTCTTCTTTGGGCTTTTATCCATGGTATTTGGCGATGGATCAATTGCCGGAATTGAATTCTTAGGGTTTTCCACCAACTACACGCTCTTTTAACGATTTTCTTTTGCTCAGGATTTTTTCCCTACGTCAAAAATCACCATCTCCTCCTTACCACCCCGCGGGGGTGGTAGCGCAAGGTAAGGGTATTACCGGCGCTTACCATTACCAAAGGGGAGCCCACATGGCCCAGAAAACCAACCCGAACGCATCCCTGGACAAGCGCGTCCGCGAAGCTGTCAAGGAACTTGACGCAAAGGGAGAGAACGCCACCAATGCGAGCGTGAGGGCGATCACCGGCGGCTCTTTCCGCGACATTACACCTGTATTGAGGCGGGTCAAAGCCGAACTGGAAGAGAAATCACGCGCTGATCGTGCCGTCCCAGGGATGCCAGAGGATGTTCTGGACGCGGTTGCGGAGTTGTGGACGCTGGCGTGGAACAAAGCTGACGAAACCGCAGCAGCAGAGCGCCGGGGTCACGCCACTGAAGTGGACAAGGTCAAATCTGACTTGGCGGACCAAGAAGAGGCCGTGGCGATCGTCGAGGACGAGCGCGACCACGCAACCACGCGCGCCGAGATCGCCGAGGCAGAGCTCGCTGAGACCCGCAAAGCGCTTCGCAATTCCGAAATCTCGATCGCTGAATTGCGGGGCCGGCTCGCAGAGCGCCAAGCCCAAGAAAAAAAGTCTGATGCAGCCAAGGTGCGCAGCAAAAGGGTCAAGCAGGACCCAAAGCCGGAGACCTCAGAGGATGTCGGGCAACCCGACATGTTTCCTGAAAACGACAAAAGCGTGGGTGACCCGGAACCGATTGCTGCAGAGTGAGAGGCTGGTTTGGATTCTGATGCAGGGAAGGATGACATTTGCGCTGAGCTTCAGCAGATGTCATCCTCGGACCCGATATCTCTGTCGGTTCAAAACTCGGATGTGGATTGGCTCTGGGTCAACATCCACATGTAAACGAGCCCTGGCCGGATCGCTGGCCCCATCGGGATCATGCTTGCCGGTTCCAAGGTCCAAGCCGCGCTGCATTGCCCCGTATTCGAGAACCTGCGCTGCCCTGTCGAAGTTCGCACGAAGAGTCGGTTGTCTATCACACAGCCGCACAGCATCGCTTGTTGCCCTGTAGCATGAGCGCAAGGCCACATTGGTCAACGCGTCTGTGCGAGCTTGGATCGCAACGACATCCTGGCCTTGCCTGATCGCCCAAGCCCCTGGAAAAGAAGCTTCTTCGTATTTTCCATGGGCAGTGCCCATCGCAATCTCGTCGAGCCAGACAATCCGTTCTTGCCCTTTATCCTCCCTCACTTTTGCCAGAACAGCAGCCCGTCTCGCGTTTTCTGCTGCGGCAAGTTCCATTCTTTTCTCGCGCTGGCGGTTCTGAAATAGACTGCGGGCAAAATTTATAAGTTTTTTGTAGGCTGGACGTATGATGTCCTCAAGTTTCTTTCGATCTGACTTTTTCTTTGGCGCTTTCGGCCCATACTTCAGTCCCTCCTTCTTCGTTTCAGTCTTCTCCTGATAGTCGATTTGCCGAGTTTCAATGGCATTCACGCCGACGGTCAGTGCCGAAAAGAAGGCTTCCGCAGAGGCCTTTGCTATTCCGGCCTCAGAAATGCGTTCGTCTGCGCCCCTATTTTTCTCTGAAGCCATGCTGGCTTCACTCTGCGCTCGCGTTCGATCTCTTGCAGCCAGAATGCGCTGAAGCTTTGTTTCGGCCTCTTGCGCCGCGATTGCTTGCTGTCGGCCATCCATCGATTTCTGCCAAGATTTCCGATATTCATTTGGAGAAGTGTTTCGGGGTGCCGTCGGCACCGATGTAGTAGCGTCCTTCGCCGCGCGCTGCCTCTTTGCATGCTCTTCGCCGCGTCGCAGGCCGATGGTAGAAAAGAAAAGGCCTGCTTCATCTTGCGCGTGCTCGTAATTCTTGAGCAATGGATGTGAAGTTGGTTGTATCAAGTGCTGCTCTCCGCGGCGGCCCGAAGTTTTCGCTGTGCGCTGCAGAAGAAGCCCATGAAAATGAGGTGTTTCTTCATCGAGATCGAGCCGTAGGTGTCGCAATGCATCAGGAAAGAACTTTTCGAAGAATTCGCGCCCTCGCTTTTCAAATGCGGCAACCTTGTCCTTGCAAAGCCGGTGCTGGACGGTCTCGCCGTGTTCAGTGATCCCGTAGGTGATCATGACTTTGTCTTCTGGAGCATCGGCCGCGGCTCGGAAGTAATCGGTATCCGCAGTCAGGACGACTTCACGCAACGGGCCATTGTCTGATGATTTCCAAGGATCAATCAGCCCGAGCTCCTGACGCTCTTTTGCCTTGCCTCTGCGATTTTGCGCATTGAGCGCCGAGACTTCAGCATCTCGATTTTGCTTTTTCATCTCAAGGATTTCGACCCCCACTTCAGCGACGAAATTCTCCCCATGGAGGATGCGGTTGCGATGTGCAAACGCCATCTCCACATGATCGAGCGGCCCTCCACGGCGCTTGGCGTGCATCATCATCTTTGCCATTGAGCCTGGGAACATTGATTTGAAGCGCAACACTATCGGGTGCTTGTTCGACATGATCTTCTCCATCCATTCATTGTCTGGATGGGAAATCGAGCCCGGTGTGTTGTTTCGCTCTTTCGCGGACCCTTGGGACGGCGAAATATTACTCACTAAGCAAGTGCCACTCGGCATCGCCTCCTTGCACTTGCCGTTCGCGAGGGCCAGCCCTCGACCCGCCCGC
>TARA_R110002012_G_scaffold27653_1_pt1 | contig 17456 bp, 14 predicted proteins | sample TARA_R110002012 | Tara Oceans TARA_R110002012 (sample SAMEA4396515) | marine metagenome | biome: Westerlies Biome; feature: [DCM] deep chlorophyll maximum layer (ENVO:01000326); material: water (ENVO:00002006), including particulate matter (ENVO:01000060) such as... | depth 40 m
ACGAACTTATTCGCGTTTGTATTGCTGGTTACTGCGAAGGCGTTTCTGCGGCTACTGGTGTTGCTGCTGGTGATTCTTTGTACGCCGATAACTCTGGTCAGGTTGATGATGATGCGTTTGCTGCTACTCTTCCTGTCTTCGGTGTTGCGCTTAGCGACTTAGATGGCGGAACCTGCACGGCATACATCTTTCGTCGATACTAAAACGCAGCCCGCGTGATAACTTTGGGGCGGGCATCCACTTGGGTGCTCGCCCTTTTTTCTTGAGGATCTTATGCCAGTTACAACTACCAAGAATGGCGTTGCGATTATCGACCAACTGATGTTTGATACGGACGTTGACCAGACTGAAAACGCCGATGTATTTGGTGGGTCAGCTACAATCTATTCGTTGCGTATCGACAACAGTGGAGCTTTGGCTTGGGTCAAATTCTATGATGCTGCTGCTGCTACTGTCGGCACAACCAGCCCCGATTATATTTTCCAAGCAGACGCATCCGAAACAGTCATCTGGACCATTGTGGATGGCTTTGCTATGAATAACCTGACGCTTGCTGCCACTGATAGTGCTGGTACGGCGGGCACCACAACCCCTGCTGGAACCGTAAAGGTTCACGCAGTAGCGAGATAAGCATGGCTCTTACTAAATCTCCCCTTTACGGTCTCCCCGGCGACCTTTATGTGGTTCAAACATCAGCCACCGCGACTCCAGATAATGCGGTAGCCGGTGGTGCCGGTGTGCTTTTTCAGGTAGACATCGACAACACGGCCAATACCGATGCCGTCTACGTCAAGCTGTACAACAATGCAAGCCCAACAATTGGAAGCACACCCCCAGAATGGGTATTGAAATGCCCTGCATCTGTTCGTCGCGTCTTTAGCTGTACACCTGGCTCTATCTTTGCGACTAACCTGAGCCTTGCGTGTGTCACTACTGGCGGCACAGCGGGCACTGCAAGCCCAACAAACGCGGTTGCTGTTCGACTATTGCTCGACGTATAGGAATCCACCATGAACCTTTTAGAAATGCGCTCTATGGTTGGTTCGATTGTGGACTATGACCCAAATGTACAAACGTACAAAGACGAGGTCACTCAGATATTGAACCAAATTTATCTTGAGTTCTTCACCGACAGACCGTGGTCCTTTGCACAAGACACTGTTGACTTGCAAGTCTACAGAGACGTTACCGATTCAACCGGAACGCTTGCAACCGGAACAAGCACAATCAATGTGGCCACGCCCAACTTCTTTCTTTCCTCCTGGATGGAAGGAATGATCCTTGAAATTGCCAACACAAACAACGACAATGGCGAGTATATCGTTCAGAAGGTTGTAAGCGGCACTCAGGCTATCTTAGAAGACTTTACAGCAGTGGACAATGTTGCTGGCACGGCCAGCTTTACGGTAAAACAACGCTACGTTGATATGCCACAAGACTGTGTAATGCCTGTTTCTGTTGGAATTCGAAACGTTATTCAAGGACCGCACACTCATTTCTATGCGTTGTCTCGATTGCGTGATGAGCAGCTCAACCTTTTGCTTAGCATTACTGGCCTGCCAACAGACTGGGTGTTGTACGACGATGTAAGCATTATGCAGCCTGTTACGCCCCCAACATTGGCGTTGACTGGAACCGGAACCTTTACAGAGGTTGGAACGTACTACGCAAAATATACCTTTGTTGAAGGCACGCGAGAAAGCGCCCCGTCTCCAGAGGCTTCAATCTCGGTGACGGCTACGACTCAAATCAATGCTTCTAATCTTCAAGGCACTGGTGCAAATTCAGGTACAACTAAACGCATGTATGTGCGAACTGCTGCCTCTAAAAGCTACTATCAAGTGGCAAATGCTGATGTTGGTGAGGCTGGTACAAGCTTAGCAAACCTGACTTTGGATTCTTCTTACTTGTCTAAGGGTGTCCGGTTGCCAGAACATGGTGGCAACTATCAGCGGATTCGCCTGTATCCTCGACAAGATACCAATTACAAAGTCAACATTCGTTATTTGAAGCGTCCCCCAATGCTTATTGAGGAAAGCGACACTCCAGATTTTCCTGTAGTTCACCACCGCTATTTGGTTTACCGAGCTTGCCAGGAGCTTTTTGTAAAGCATGACAACCTCTCTCATTCTGAGGTTTATCGCAAGAAAGCAGACACTGAGCTTCTGAAGATTGAACAACGGTTCCTTACGTCTGGTGCTCAAATGTGGGTCAAAGAAGCTTTTACTCAAGATGCAAACTTCTTTGGAGCTCAAACTACATTGACGCACCAAGGATAGTTTTATGAAGGCTGGTCTAAAAACTACAGTAGAAAGGCTTGAGGGAATCAACGAGGTTCTTCCTCAACCTGCTGAGTCAGCTACTAAAATGGTCAATTTTACGATTGATCCACGGACTGGTGGCTGGGACAACCGTATTGGATATGAAAAGTTTTTTCCAAACGCAACGTTGTACCATCCGTTTGACGACACTGGTCGCATTCAATCTATGTACATCTGGAGCACGCATGGCGGAGCTCGTGTTTACCACATTTACGAGACCGCAAGTCTTGGTTCATCTACTTGCGATTTAAAATACACCGTTGGAAACGTCCATCCAACAACGGGTGGTGGAACAGTAGACATTAGTGTTGGTCGTTCTATTCCACTGTTGAACGAACCGGCCACTTCTTATGCGCCAGCCGGTAGGTTCCTGGTAATGACCAACGGATATGACAATCCAATTAAGTTTGACGGAGATCAAGTTACTGATCTTGGTTGGACTCGCATTCCAAACCCTCCCACTGTGTGGGGAGTAGACGCCGCTAACGCAGGCGGAGCACAGTTAACCTACATGCCGTTTACTGGGTTTGTTTCTACAGGCAATAATAGTGAACTTACAGGCATGACCCAGTTTTATGGGCTTGGTGACAATACTGCCGGAGACGTAAACGCTTTTAAATGGAAGGTTACCTGGGTAAACGAGGCAGGCTCAGAAAGCCCTGTGTCAGCAGCTTCTGCTGTTATGACATGGGTGACTGATTCAACTCATTTGTTTCGGTTTGCAGTGTATTTAGATGACATTCCAATCGGTCCAAAAGGAACGGTTGCAAGGAGAATTTACCGCACAAAGAACTTGAGAGAAAGCCCCGACGTAGGAGCTGACGAAGTCTATTACTTTGTTGAAGAAATCGACAACAACACCGAGACTAACTACGTCGATTTTCTTCCAGACGCTGCAATGAATAAGCTTGGCCCTTCTGATGCAGACAGTGTCTTACTGCCAACATTGGCACCCAGAATGTCCGCTTCTTTCAAAGGCACTTTGTTTATTGATGGCGGTTACGAAGACCCTACAAGTTTGTTCTACAGCAAACCAGGCCAACCTGACAGCTATGAAGCATTGTCTTACTTTGATCTTGGAAATAGAGACGGCGGGGGTATTGTTGGAATGGTCTCGTTCTACAATCAACTGATTGTATTTCGAGAAAACGCAATAGACATGGTTCGCGGAAACGCTGTTTCTGGCTACAAAGTCGTTCCTATTTCAGAAGGAATTGGAACAGATGCCCCAGGCACCATTACGGTTATCAAAGGTTTAGGCGTTGTTTTTCTTGGAAAAGACGGGGTCTACCTAATCAATGGCGGAATGGACGGAGGCGATACTGTAAGAATTGAAAAGATTTCAAACGGTATTTTGAAAACGATTAATCGAGTTTCTTTGTCTTCAAGACCGCGAGCAATAGCAGCATTCAGTCACAAGTGGCGAGAGTGGCATTGCTATTTTCCTGTTGATGGCGGAACCCTTCCTACTCTTGGGCTTGTTCTTCACTTAGACAATCAACAATGGTCTCATCGAGAAGGCTTTCCTGTAAGTGCTATCTCAACAACTCCTGATGGTGACTTTGTTTTCGGAACTAACACCGGAAAAGAAAGCGGAATGAACACGTGGGAATGCGGTCTCTTTGTGATTTCACGCAAAAGAGCAAGCGGATACACAACTTCTGACCCATCAGATGACTCTTCTACAATAGACGCAAGCCCGCCAACCTCAACATACAAGAGCGCATGGCTTGATTTTGGCAATCCTCAGAAGAAAAAGTTTATTAAATACGTCTATGTGTATGCGATGACTCGTGGAAACAACGCAATTCCAATCACCTATTACATGGACTTTGGAGATTCTGGCACTTCTTCTTCTCCAGTAAAGATTCAACGACCTGATCACCCTGATCAAGACGTGTATGGTGTTGGCACTTGGGGTGCTGCAACTTGGGAAGAGCCGTATTTGACTGAGCTCCGCTATCCAATTGCCCAAAGTGGTTCAAGTCGTTTTTCTTTTGAGATTGAAACCACTAACGATATTATTCTCTTAGGGTATTCCGTTGAGTTTGCTTCTAACGAAACGCAAACTATTCGAGGCAAGCGATCATGAGTTTTAAATGGACTGAGTGTGACTTAAGAGACAAGAACATTCTTGATTCTGGTGAGTTTGATACTGGGTACAACTCATTAAAAAGCACAATGAACAGCGGCCTTGATCGTGAAAACATTCAAAACGGTTCTGTTGGTGGTGATCAACTAAAGGCTGACGCTTTTCTTTCTTATGCTACCAAAGAAGGAATCAGAGCTCAGCTTCCTCTTGAACGAGAAGAAGCGGGCTTTGGCGTTTTTATCTACGGAAAAACTTACAATGTGTACAACGGTGGTTGGGTCACAAACACTGCTCAAAAACTTAGCAAGCGTTTTATTGAAGGCATGTTGCATGTTGAATTCAACGCTTGGTATTATTTGAACAACGTAAGCGTCAACAACACTACTACTGTAAAAGTAAAAAGTGGGCGCTGGTGTCGGTTTGCTTTGAGCGTAGACAACGTTGTTGTGTGTGAAAGCCATGAGCTCTGGCAAAACATTGGAACCGTTCACTTAGTAGCTGACATTCCAATTACAACCGGCCAACACGAGATTACTGTTTCGTGGCAAACTACAGGCTGGGATGAAGGCTACGGAAGCACGTATCCTCCAATGAAAAACGAACCTTTGTTTTATTACGATGGTGGAAGCATTCTTGCCATCAACAGGTACCGATAATGTCTGAGATTGTAAACACCAACATTGGAGAGGCAGGAACACCAACTTCTGGTTCTGAAATGGATTCTAAATTTGACGATGCTCGTACCGCTTCGCTTAATTTGGATGACAAAAACGTTCGATCAGAAGGCATAGATCGTCGGCAACTTGAGACTTATTCCTACCCTAATGGTCGCCTTGAGCCTGTTGTGTACATGGATCGAGCAATTAATAACGACACTTCAGACGTTACCTATGCAAGCAAAGATGGGCTTACTCCGTTTATGCTCAATGCTGGAACAGATGATCTGTTGTTAGATTGGACTGGTTTTGGCGGCGTCGTCATGCAGCAAGGAGACCTTCTAAGAATCAACTACAACATTGTTCTTATGTCTCACAATCTTGGTCATACAAACCTTACCAGAGCTTATTGGCCTCCAATTGATTTAGCGTTTGGAACTGGGCCATTTGGGTCTGGTCATTACAATGCGCTTGGTTTGTGCGCCATGGTTTACCCTGTGTGGGACACAAGCACGACATCCGGGTGGCAACCCCTTCCAGGACGAGCTGCTAACCTAAATACAACCTTTGGGTCTGCTCCGTCTACCATTAGCATTAACGATGAAGGAAGCACCGATGGGTGTTTGTTCTTGTCTTTAGAAGGAATCATTTCTGGCGGAACAACTTTGTGCAATAGAAGCGGCATGGTGTCTGCTTATTACCGGCACACAAGCGCAACTCCGATGACAATCTATCAAATTCGATTGAATGGTAGAATGCCAGTGACGCTTCACTCAAGCTCTGGAACAAACAAAGAGATTCTGATTGGTGATTGGACAACCCTTGATTACATCGGATCTCACTCGTATGCGGCAAACTTTACATTCAAGCTTGAACGGGGCTCTATTGGCGCTGTTGTAATGCGGGGAGATTCCTTGTAATGCCGTACATTCCACCAAAGTATTTTGCTGGCGCGACTACTATTGTTGCCAACGATATTCAAGAAAACCTTGATGGTTTGCGTGACTATGTTTCTGGCAATGTTCGTTCAACAGACTTGAAGACAACAAACTGGGCTGGCCCTCGTCACATTATGCGCGGCAGGCTTGACCCAATTGCAAACCAATACAAGCTTGTTTCTGGCGTGCTTGCAGGAAGAACATCAGAAACAAACGAAACTTCTTGGATTTCAAAATCAACCACAGGGTCTGCTGGTGGTTCAAACCCATCGTTTTCTTATTATCCAAACAGTGCAATTACTTTTGAGCTTGAGCAAGACGCACACGTCATTATGACGTTCTATGCTTCACCTGTGCATCCGGTTGGTTCGTCTGAGAATACCTATCTGTACATTTATGTCGATGGTACTGACCAGATTACAATGACACGGAATACAAGCCGGTCTGAAGAGCCTCCTCTTGGAGGAGCAACAGGATACTCAGGAGAGCATCAAGCTCGAAATAACTTTGCTGGTTACCACATGCTTACTTTGTCTAAGGGTACCCATGCGTTGACTTTGAAAGGGTATTCCGACTCTATCTATACTTTTCTTTGCAACTGGGGTGTCAGCCTCGAAGCGTATTACAAATAGGATAAACAATGGCAAGCGATTATTTTAAATCCGCAGCAAAATACGGTGCAATGGGCGCACAAATTGGTGGGCTTGCTGGTCCCGGAGGAGCCGCCGCTGGTGCAGGATTAGGCGCTGCTGGCGGAATTGCTTATGAAATGTTTAATGAAGACCCGTATGAAGACCGCATTGCAAAGCGTATTCGAGAACTCGAAATGCAAGAAGCGGGGCTTACTCCACAAGAAATGGCGCTTTATCGTCAATCAATGAACGCTCCTGCTATTGAAGAAGCAGCCGCATCGGAACAACGAAGGCTTGCAGCTATTGCCACTCAAGGTGGAGACGGAAACTTGTTTCGGCAAATTCAACAAGACGAACAAAGAGAAGCATACCTTAGACAAAAGACCGAGCTTGGTTTGATGGGCGCTTCTTTACAAGCTGATGCCGAGAAAGAACGTGAGCTGGACCGCTTGCACAAAGAGCAGGCTGGTCTTGCTGAAGACCCAACAGAAGACATGCTTGCGTTTGCTGATGAGGTTGAGTACCAAGTACAAGGCGCTGCACAAGAAACAGCTATGCAAGAGGCTATGTTGAACTTCTTACAGGGAGAAGGAATGGACGGCTCTCCAGCTCAAAAAGAAGAACTGATGGGCTTTGTTTCATGGCTCGGATCAATGGGGGCTTAAAATGGCAAGGCGAAGAAGAAGCAACAGAAGATCTCGTTCGTATGAAGCTACTCCTATTAGCTACCAACTTGGTGGAAATAGACAAACTCGTTCAGGGTCTTATCGTTCGATTTATCTACAAAGCCAATTGGAGCAAGTTCAGAACCACATGAACATGGCTTCCCAGCAACTTGGCAACGACTACAATCTTGAAATCCATCGCTTGTCTACGGTTCAAGACGAGATGGCTCGCCTCGATGATCTTATTGCTAACTGGCACGACACTGAAGCCACCGCTGCAACCGCAGCTTCTTCTGAACGACGCGCTGAAGAAGACCAGCTTTTATCATGGGCAAGGCTTCAAGCTCAAGTAGCCAACGACACTACTAATAATAGAATGAAGGCAACTGAGCAGGCTATGAAAGAAGCTTCAATGCCTCAACAAACACGGGATTCAATTCAAAGTGTTGCTACTTTAAGTAAAGACATGGATATTACAAATGTTAGCGAATTAATTCAACTACATGAAAGGAGTGGTGAGTTTGCCCATCTTGGATCTTTAGGAGACCTTCAAAAACACGAAGCCGCTGTTGCTTTAAAAGAAGCAATGATTTCTAAAGCAAACGCTATTCCGGGCGCTCAAGTAACTGGTGACGAGATTGCAGCTATTTCTGCTGCTGTTCAAAGGCTTACGGGTGTTCCTGAATTAGAAATGACTTCTGCTGCTTATTCAGCCAGAAGAACTTCATACATCAATGACTACAGAAGTAGAAACAGCTACGCCGGAAGCGTTCCCCCTCGTCCAGGAGCAGCAACAACAGAAGGGTCTGGCGAACGTGTTGCTGTAGAAGGCCAACTAACTCCTAATGATATTCTAACACAATGGATGGATCGTCGAAAAGAGCTTGAAGCAGAGCTTGAAGGCGGTTTACCAAGTGCTCCTACCTATGAAGACGTTCGAGCTCGGGCATCGGAACAATACCAGCCGCGTTCAGCAAAAGAAACAAGGGCTGCATACAAAGAAGAAATGGATCAACAGCAGCAAATGCGTGATTTGGTTTCTCAGTTTCCTAAAGAACAACGCATTCTAATGCAAGCAGGAAGAAACGCTCAACGATACGCTGATGGAGACCTGGAAGCTATTTCAGAATTGTCAGAGACTGAAGGAGACGCAGCTACTTTTATTAGAGAACAGCTTCAAGCTGGAACGCTTAGCATGAATGAAATCATTCCTTATGCAAAACGCATTGCAGAAGCAGAGAACATGGATGGCAGTCCTGAAGAAGTAGTCGGCGCAAGAGATCGTATTTTGTCAGATGCAATGGCTGGCTTGATGTCGTCGTACCGAAACACACTTCCTTCTGGTGACATTGCACAAGCAGCAAAAGAAAACGTTAGATTAGAAGCCCAGAATGCTCAGATGGTAGGCATGTCAAAACAGGGCGTCGATTACGATTCTAATGCCCCTACCGAAGCTGATCGAAGACAAGATCCAGATTATATTCCTAATGAAGAAACATATCGGAGCTTGTTGGAGTAAATGGCTGAACCACTCACACCAGAAAGATACCGGAAGATTGTTAGTCAGATTCCTGAAAGCGATGTTGTTTCTGCAATTAACACCAGTGATGCTCGGGACGGTTTAGGCAACCAATACTCGATGTTTCTGCTTGAACAGTATTTTAAAAATCAATTGCCAACTCAACAGATTGCTCAGCAACGGCGCGAGCAAAGAGAGCCTGGTGATACAACACCCGTAACCCAACCAAACTCTACTGCTTCAGCCAACGTTCCACGGCTTGAAGAAAACTTTGTTGGCAGACGTTTTGGCGCTGACCCTTCAGAGGCAAGTGCTGCTTTTGATAAAGCTTACGACCAAAAATACAATGAGTTTTTTGCTGAAGTCTCAGACGATTCAAGCATGAATCAAATGGAAAAAGCAAACTACGCTAATCAAAACGCTATTCGTTATGTTCGTAGTTGGTATGACCTTCCAAGAACTGCCGGTGGCGCAGCTATGCCAGCCGCAACAATAACCGGGTTGCAAGGGGTCTTAGCTAAACAAGGGTTTGGAGCCATTGCACAAGCCTTGAAGCCCAGGACTTACAAGAAGTCAGAAGCTATTGCTCAGCTTCAAGAACAGGGAAGAACAGACCCGCAAGCCGCAAGAGAAGCAAGGCGTTTGCTTAGTGAGTTCTTTACTGCGGAAGAAGACGAAGCTCGGTACATGGAGGTCCGTCCTCAGATTCGAGCTCAGGCCCAGAAAGAAGTCAAAGAACAGTGGGACGAAATTGTCTCCGAGTATATGGAGAGCCAGGGTTTTGAACCTGTTGTTGGCCCTTATGCAAACCGCTGGAAAAAAACTGAAACGGTTACAAAGCCTGCTGTTGCTGTTGGTGGGTATGGTGCCCGGTCTGGTTCATTTACTGGCCCAAGAACCAGTACAAGCACAATAGAAATTGATGCTCCTAATAGCTGGCAAGACTGGGTTGACATGATGAACGCTCAGCCAAAACCTGAGCGAGAACTTACTGATAGAGAGCTGCAAGAAACACCAGAAGCTCAGTTCTATCGTCCTGAACGTAAAAAAGAAGAAGCCCCAACGGCTGAAGTGGCTACCCTGCAAGGCATTAGGGACTATTTCAATAGCAGAGTAGACCGAGTTGAAGAGCGGATTGTTCAACAGAACCGACAGTCAGAGGCTCGAAACTTCTACAGAGAAGCAGTTTCTTTAGTTCGTGAGCATTACAAAAAACAAGGAATATCGCTTCCTGAGTTTTCTCCAGGACAAGAAGGTAGTGAGCAAAGAGCCCAGTTTGAGGCGTTGCCTCAAGAGCTGCAAGACAACTACTCTGACATGATGACAACAGCTATAAAGCTTGGTCGTCAGAAAACTGAAGAACACGATTTTGTTATCTATCGAGATTATTTAGAAGACGAGCTTGGCACATCTCAAGAGAGTGATCGTATTGGTTTTCGTCTTCCGTTTTCAGATAAAACACTTCGCATTGATTATGAGCCAGATCAATTACGAACCAGAATTGCAAGCAATGTTCGCGACTTTGGTTACGGCACAGTCTACACTCAAAATGAATATGGCGATGTTGCTGAGACATGGGTGGGTACTGGTTTTCGTGACCTTGGTGGTTTGATTCGATTTGCCACAAGCCCTGCATTCAAAGCATTTACATACGATGTTGATGAAAACGGAAACCCAATTGACCCTACTGATTGGAATTACAGATTTGATCAATGGACCAGCCGAGCTTACGAAAGAATGCAAACTCCAGTTTCTGGACCGCTTTCATTTGGAAGACGAGTAGCGGATACAGCAGGAACTGTTTTTGCGGAGCTTGTTCCGTCTCGAATGGCCAAAACTGTTTCAACGGGGCGTCGAGGTCGAATAAATACAGGAAGCTATCTTCAAGACGTTGCAGTAGAAATCTACAACAACAGATACTTAGGCGATGACTTCAATGAACTTGTAGCAACAAGAACGTTTTGGGAACAGAAAGGAATGCCTTGGGTTCCTGGGGCTGCGGGCTTGGGAGTCGAGGTTGCTCTTCCATTGACTCCGTATCCCTTTGTATCAGCAGCAATTAGAAACTCAGGAAAGACTCTTCAAGCAGTAGATGCCGCGATTCGAAGCGGTAAGATGTCAGACTTGTTGTCTTCTATGAAAGAAGAAACTGGTTTTTCTAATCCATACAAACACAGAGCTGTTCGCAGAGCAGAAGGAGACAACCCAGAAGTTGGCAGGCTTGGACGCATTGGTCGCGTCATGGAGAATCCTGTTGAAGAAGCCAGGGTTGCTATTTTAGCCTCAGTGGCTCGGAACCTTATTAGAACAGCCCGAGGTGTTGACGAGATTCAAGATTTAACCAACGTCATTTCTCATGAAGCTCGTCTTCCAAGGCAGCTTGGTGTGCGTGTTGCTGGTGAGATTATTGAACTGTTTGATTTCAGCACCTACGAAAAGTTTCTTGAAAGTCTTCAGACGATTCGAGGAATGCACTGGGGCTCTAACAGCACAGACGTAGCCAACATTATTGAAGACTTGGCTGGTGTTGCTGAGAGAATACAGAAAGCCAAGAAGACTAACTCTATTGCTGATTTGAAATCTGATCCGCAAGGCCAGATTATTATTGATGAAATGGGCGTTCAGTCTGCCATAGGTGTACAACCATCCAGTGACGCCTTCATTAGAAACGTCTTGCACGGATACCTAAGTGAGAAAGTAACCAACGAGCTAATCAACTACGTTCCAAACCGATACGTGTTGGCTACTGGCAACGTTATTGTTCCTATTAGCAAGTGGAAGAAAAACCAAAGAGCTGTTCAAAAAGAAATTGGAGAACGTCTAAAGGTTGATGAAGAAGCCATAAAGGCAGATGCTGGTTGGAAATACGAGAACACTAAAGACGCCTCAAACTTGTTGGTTCGAGCCTATGGCATGGCTAAAATCAACAACACCCCATTCTTAAAAGACATCTATAGAAAACTTAGAAAAGACCAACCACTAACAATGGAAGAGTTTACTTCTATTGATCAAATTCTTAGAGGCTCTATTGTCAAAGGGAAGATTACTGACAGCTATAGATTGACTCACACTGGTTCTGCTTTTGAGCGTGCGTCTGAGGCGGCGAGCGGAAGACAACTGACCCTTCCAAGAAACATTGAAGATTTCAGAAGAGCTACAAACTTAGTCGAAAGAGTTTTTGCTTATGTCAAAAGAAACCCGACGCCACCGCCTGCTAAAATCTCACCAAAGAAACTTCCAGAGGGTGTTGAAGTAGCAAAGCTCAAGCCATGGAATGAAATCACAGATCGTTTTTCTAAGATTGACGAGACAATTCGAAAAGAGATTGTTGCTGCTCGATCTGAGACTGGAGATCCGTGGGATGCCATGACGTTGATCATGCAGAAATACGGGTCAGACAATCCTGTTGACGATGTAATGAGTGTTCTATTTGGAAGCCCTTCTAATATGGCTGGTGGCTTCTTTGGAAACACAGCAGCTATTAAGGGGATGGATTGGGATGCTTCTAAAAAGCTAATTGAAAAGCATCTCAATAGGCTGGGCATTGATCAGTTTAGTCCTGCTGCTGTTGTTGAATCTATTGATTTGATGCGGAAACAAAACCCAGCCCTTGCTCGGAGGTCCAGTGCTCTAAGAGCAGGAGCAGATCAGCCTGCCGGAATGGGCGCAAGAGTTACCAGGCAAAGACCTACAAACGTTTTTATGCGGTTCTTGCTTGAAGAAGGCAGTGAAAAACTAAACTACAGGAAAATAAAACCAACAGACACGCCAGCACAAAGAGCTGCTGCGATTGATCACAACGCAAAATTAGACAGGAAACTTGCTGCTAATTCAGATTACGCAGATGCTCAGATCTACGCCTTTATTATTGATGCCAAGAAATCGGAGATTGTAAAAGAGGTCACTTCAAGATTTGAACGCTTGTATCCTGAGCTCACGATTCCATTGTCTAAGCCTACATCAATGAACGAAACAACGTTTAGGACTGCTGTTGTTGAGTCCTTAGTGGGCGCTACCAAAACCGATGCTGGACTAAACATTCGAAACCCAGGAGAGATTAGTGCCCTGGTTGATGACCTTGTAAGAAAGACTGCTGGTTGGTTGTTTCGTGGAGAAAGCAATATTGTTGGCGGTCTAAACGCTGCTGACATGCGCTTTGTAATGAACGCTATCATCAAAGACATCTACACTCATGGCACCATGAACATGCTTTCTTCTCAGAGAATTGCAGATGTTTTCTATTCGAGAGCAGGACTTGGCAAAGAACAAGGCGTGGTTGCTGTTGCCTCAAGAGCTGCCAAACTAAAAGAGGTAGTAACTAAGACGCTTAAAAATCACGTTAGGAAAACTACTAAAGAATCCGACTGGTTGCCAAACACTCCGGCGCAAGTAGATGAGTTGGCTACTTTGATTTCTGGTCGCATCATGAGCGATTTTATTGAGTCCACTACTGGTCAGACTATTGATACCATTATGGGCAACTTATCGAGTGTTGGGTTGCCAGTCCGTATTGATAGCTCTTCTGTGAATTTACCAGAGCTCCAAGCTTCTTTGGTTCAAATGGGAGAGGACTTTGCAATCCTAATGCCCAACCAAACTAAGTTTATGATTCCTGCTCAAGAGCTGATTTTGATTGAGGATCTCATTAAGTCAAGCGCGACAGGAGACCTTGAACGGAACTTAGAAAACCTTCGAGCAAGAGATGCTGAAACGTATGATTGGGTTGTAAACAACCTTGGAAATCTCTACCATGTAACTAAACGATCTACCATTGGTGGCCTGCTTGGCGGCTTTGGTCCGTTCGCTGCTCTTAGATTTCATGGCGTCAACGTCTTTACTGCGCCAATGATCATTGCAATTACAGCTCCTCAACTTGCTCTTCAATCTATTAGAAACATTCCAGGAGCAGCACTAAGCTTTACCAAACCAGTAACAGAGGCCTTGTACCCAACGCTCAACAAGGCTCAAAGGTTTGCAAAAGAAAAAATCCCTGGTGCTTCTGGTTCGTTCAATTGGTTGTCGAACAAGTTTTCTCATGACCCCAATAAGATTCTATTTGTAGACAAATGGGGATCACCTTGGACAAGAGCTCGATACCAAGAATCCGTCCGCAGAAACAACATTCGATTTAGTCAGGTCACCTATGAGTTTAGGGACGCCGTTATCAATGAAGTAAGAAGGGCTGCATCTTTGATGCCCAACCTTACAAAAGCATCTTACGGTACTCAGATTCTTAGATGGTTCGACCCTACCAACAAATCGTTATGGACTCGCTGGGCTGAAGAAGCCGACATGGCTTTTCGAGAAGGTGTTTATGCGGCCGCTTTGAAAGAAGGAGCCACAGAAGCAGTGGCTTCAAACCTCGCAAAGAACGCGCTGCTTGATTACGGCAAGATTCCTAAAAGCGAGCGGAATGTTCTTACCAAAGGAATGCTGTTCTACGCATTCAAAAGACAGATTATGCTGGAGACCGCTTCTGCATTCTTGAGAAATGGAGACAGCCTTAAGCTTCTTCGAGCTCAAATGACGATGGCTATGCGTCAACAGCAAGAGATGGAAGTCTGGACAAACAATGAAGACTGGCAGAAAACACGTTTGTGGGTTCGTCTTTCTAAAGACTTCGATGACGTAAAGAACTATCTCTACGGTCTTGAGCCTCCTGCTCTTGGAACCTTGTCAGATTTAGCCAACATGGCTGGCGCTCTTCTTGATTCTGGTTTGTATTTATCAGGCAAACAGCCCACTACTTACATTGGTATGGGCGATGCGTTGAAAGCTGGTGAGGATACTTTCCTTGCTCATCCTTTCTTTCAATGGGCCTTAGATGAGATTGCTATATTCCAAGGTCGAGGAACAAGCGAAACACCACAAGGCATGATGCGCCCCGAGTGGGTTTACTTCTTTCAAAACACAGGCTCTTGGGCAATTGCTGAAAAGTTGTTTGATCTTGAGGCAACGCCTTGGAATAAACGCAGGCCAAACGAGTACTTACAGATAACAGGCCCCGATGGCAAAACCATCAATAGCCAGTGGAAGTTTGGAAGTAAAAGAGGCCGTGCAAATTTCATTAGATTCTACATGCTTACGACTGTTGTGGGTGCTAACCGCGTAATGCGTGACTGGTCCACAAGCGCCATTATTGACGATGAAAGCGAAGACATTGTGTGGAAACGGCGCGGTGAAGGGAACAGATGGCTGAATCTTTTTGGTCTTGAGACTCCCGGCAGCCTTGAGGGACCAGCGGGAATCGTTTATACTCAGGCAGGTGAACGCCTTAAGGCGATGAATTCATTAGCTAAAGATTAACGCTTTGCATCACTTCGTGGGAAGTGGCCTTTTGGTTGGGCAAAGATTTGGAGGGATAAGATATGTCATGGTTAAAAACACGAGACATTCGCGACGGTGTTGTAACAAACGATAAGCTCGGTAGCCGAGTGATGCACATCAAGAAGTTCACCTATGATTTCTCTGTTGGTGGCGGTGCTGTTAGCGTCATCACGTTGACGGATGATCGAGGCAACGCACAAACGCTGCCCGACAACGCTGTACTTCTGGGTGCTACCTGTGAGGTTGTCACTGGAGTAACCAGCGGTGGCGCCGCAACACTGGACTTTGGGTACACGGGTGACCCCAACTATTTCCTGAACGTTGAAGCCAAGGGATCGTTTGATGCTGACGGCAAGGCAGTCAAGATGGAGCTCAGCACTCCGACCAAGCTTACCGCCGCTAAAAGCGTTGTAATGGAAATCAAAACGGCTGCGCTTACTGCTGGCAAGTTGAACGTTTGGGTTCGCTACTACCAAGGCGACTAATAAAGGGGGTGCCTCATGAGCAGGAACACACTCCCTGTTTATAGCTATGTCTCGAAGGCGACATCCAATAACATTGGAACGTCTTTCGTTTCTCTTATAATGGTCGTGCCCCGAAAGGGGCGCATCAAGCGTGCCCGTGCTGTCATTACGACGGCGCATGGTGGTGCTGCTGCTGTGTTCTTGCGAGTTGGCAAGGCTCTCATGACTGGTACACCTGCCACGTTGGACACCATTTTGGAGTATGGCTCTACTGCCAACCCCATTGATGGTTCAGACTTGGACCTGTACTATGAGCTATCACCTTCTGAAGACAGCCCAATGGAGGGTGCTTTGTACTTGGCTACCAAGGTTGATGCTGGCACAGCCAGTGTTGTCACGGTCGCCCTGGACATCGAGGTGGTGGCATAATGGCTCGGTCTGTACCACCGGCAACAAGCCCCCCTTCACGACGGTTTCCACCTGCACCATCTGGCGGTGGCGGAACTTCGAACCCTTACAAAGATTGGATTGAGCTTCCCCTCGATCCCACTGATAACTATTGGAAGCTAATCAAGAATGGAAACTCCGCTAATGCTGATGTCACCGCAGCTAAAGTTGGAGACAACCTACAGATTGATTTCGGAACTAAACGAAACTATCAGATTCAAGGCGCGACAAACAATGGCGTCAACTTGATTTCAAAAGCACACATTGATTGGTGGAGTGCTGCTGGCATCAATGTTCCATCTGGTAAAAGCGCACACCAATGGGAGCCAGAAGCCGTTTTATTCAAGTTGGAAATCCAGTTTGATGGAGTGCCAGCAAACGGTCTTCAAAGCTCAAGCTATGGTTATGAGTTGTCTTCAATGGCAGGCATTACAGCATACACAACCGACCAAAGCGATGACCCTGGCGTTGGTGGCACTGGCATTCTTTGGGGTGGTGGACACGTTCAAAAATATCAAAGTGGTAATCCGTTATCGAGCGTTTCCACGAGTATGTTTCGCTCCGGCCACCGCACCTATTTCACGAATTCGGCAACAATGAACGGTAAAAAATGGGTTGGACAAAGCGATTCGGCGGCAACAGATAACGATAGTGTCATTTTCTCATCTACTCCTTTAGGAAATGAAGCAGAGGGAACAGGGAAGAAAGTATTTCAAGCAGGTGGTTATTCGCAAGGCGACAAGTTTGGACGCACGTTTTCTAATCAGTTTGCTTGGCGAGATAACTTTGGAACTTTCAATAACAGGTACTTGCATATCGCAATTATGATAGGAAGCGTTGGTTCAGGTACTACTGCGGGCACTGTAAAAATCAAAAAGATTAGGTATCTTATCCAACCGATTTCGAACCGGGAGCCGTTGACATGATGATGATGATGTTCCAATGCAACACCGCCAGCACTGCATCTCAGATTGTAACTAATGTCGAGGATGGTTCTTTGTTTGGTGTGTCGATGGGTACTACCTCTAAAGCTTCCAGCTATAGCAGTTGGGCTTTAGTTGAATGCACTGAAACTCGTGGCAACTCTATCAGTAATGCTGACTTCGACAGAGAAGATATTCAACTTTCAATCTCTACTACCGCACCAGAGAGCTTTACCGATTCTGACGGAATGGAAAAGATGTGGTACTTACGCGGAAAGTTACCAGCGTAGGGGTGAGCCATGGATCGAGTCAACGCAATTGAGAAAGACGTAGCTGTACTTGATCAGCGCATGAAAGTCAGTGAGCATCGAATGACTCGCGTTGAAGAAGACATTCGCTCTTTGCGTACTCACATGGATAGAGGCAATGCTGTTGTTGGCTTGCTCGTGGTGATTGTGCCTGTCGCTCTCCA
>TARA_R110002012_G_scaffold50755_3_pt1 | contig 17447 bp, 14 predicted proteins | sample TARA_R110002012 | Tara Oceans TARA_R110002012 (sample SAMEA4396515) | marine metagenome | biome: Westerlies Biome; feature: [DCM] deep chlorophyll maximum layer (ENVO:01000326); material: water (ENVO:00002006), including particulate matter (ENVO:01000060) such as... | depth 40 m
CAAATGTATCCTAATATGGAAAGGGTTGGGAAACACAGAATAAGATGTGCCGATGAATTAAACCGTTCGTGGCGACACTATAAAAAAAGGACTGAATAGCGTCTATTCAGTCCTTTTCAGTATCCATTTCCAGGTTGGATTACAATAATTATGGCTGGATCAGGCGTGGTTCTCCAAAAAATGTTCAAACCCACTCAATACAGATTCTTTCCCAAGATTACTCACTGCATACACCCTCGCGTTTGATTTATAGATCTGGGCGCTTTCATCATTCAAAGCTTTTACTAAACCTTCATATAATTCTGCTGGTTCACCCGGATTTACCAGTATCCCCATTTTATGTTTTTCCACCACTTCAAAGAGGGTGGTTCCAGGTCCTGCAGTAATCAGTGCCAGTCCACCCGCGGAGAATATACCTGTCAACTTTGATGGCATCACCAGGTCAGAAGCCTCTTTCTTTTGAAGGACCAAATGCACATCAGCTACAGCAAGAAGTCTTGGCAAGTCCTCATAGGCCTGAAGCGGAAAAAAGAAGGTGTTGTCCAGCCCCATTTCTATAGCTAGGCTTTCCAGTCTCTTCTTTGCTCCTCCTGAGCCCACTATTACAAATTTGACTTGCTTGTCCACTTCAAAGGCTAGGGCAAGATCCAGAATCATTTCCAGTCCCTGCTTCTCTCCCAGATTCCCTGAATAAAGCACCACCTTATCTGTCGCAGAAAGGCCAAATTCCTTACGCAGAGACTCTTCTTTGCTCAGTGGCCTGATAAAATCACAATCCACCCAGTTCGGAAAAATAAGCTGCTTGGATTTGGGAATACCTTTATTAGCGATTTTCTTCTCCATGCCCTGACTGATCGTGCTAACCCAGTCACTCTTATCAAACAAAAACTTTTCCACCTTGAACATGATCTTCAGAAATAGCTTATTCCGGATCAGTTCCATATCCTTTACCACATCCACCTGTAGATCCTGAACATGAGAGATTAGTTTGGCACCCTTGATCCATTTATAGACAAGTGTGTAAGCTGTCAGGTGAAAAGGAGGATTGATCACTAGTACATAATCATACTTTTTAGAAACCATTAAACCTGCCCATATGGGCATAGACGACATAATGAATGAAAACTCATGTATGATTTTTCTAAGCGCAGTGGGATGGTGGGGAATATAAAGCGGGCATCTGAATACCTTCACTCCATTCACGTATTCTTTTTTCCAAAAAAACCTGGGATAATCAGGATGCAATTCCCACTCCGGATAGTAGGGATGAGCAGTGAGCATAGTGACTTTATGTCCTTGCCCAGCCAGGTATTCATTCATTTCTCCTGTGTATTTTCCTATTCCGGTAAGGTCAGGGGAAGTGTTAATACCATATACTAGTATTCGCATTTATTGGGTGAGGGTTGGGGGTATTGGGGATAGTTGGTATAGTAAAAGTAACCTTAAAAAGGGAATTTTTAAAATGGGGGGTTTAAAATGAGAAATTTAAAATGGAGAATTTAAAGTGAGGGATTCAAGTATTAAAAAAGAGATTAATTAGGTAGGTTATAAAAAATACAGAATTGCACATAGACCATATCGTCCACCGGTTATCAATCTTCCAATCAACACTTATAGAAATAGGTAATTCTATTTTTTGGTAAATGTATATCCGCAATTGCACCAGTAAAATGTAAAAAGCGACTTAAAGTAAGGTAAACACTAGCATTGCTGGTACTTCGGTCACCCGTCATCGGTCTTCAAGCCTGATGAGCATAGAAAAAGAGGTCACTGCTATTATTGCGGAAAATCGTATCACTTAAAAGTATAGATCACATTCAGCTGAGTGGAAGTAGAAAATAGATTGTTCTGTTTGGGATAGCTTACATCAGCCTGTGATCCCAGGTCCTGGGACCAATAGTAATTGGAGGCATAGGTAAACAGCATCCTTCCCGAAAAGATCAAATTCTTCCACTGATGATCAAAAATAGGTCCTGCCGTAAAATCCATCCAGGGTTTATACCCATTTTTTGCCAGATCAGCAGTATCGTAAAAATCTGCGAAGGGAGCGCGCCTTTCCAGGTACAGACCGATTTTATTTAAATTTTCCACTAAAGACAACTCTACCATCTGCACATTAGCCCCCATCCCAGCCCCCACTCCCATGGCCTGATCCCAGCTGGTAAACCCACCAATCGTGCCATTCGTGCCCCAAGGGGTAGTACTATTGGCTCTGGTAATCCAATTGATAGATTGTGCCTGCTGGGTCATTTCTGATCTGATCTGTACTAGTTTTTCTCCAGGTAAATGAAACACCTTATTTAATCCCAGTAAATACGCTCTGGAATGGGCTAGACTTATGGTCAGATCACGCAAATTTAACGCATGATCCCTGCGCCCGAATTCCCCGTAGAATTCTACCCCTGCCTTTGGTATCACCTGCCGAAAGAATACGGTAATCTGCTGATCCCTTCCTCTATCAGACTCCCCTACCAGATCAGAACCCACAGACTGCTTGGTCACTCCCCAGAAGACCGGGAATACATCTATAAAACTGGTAAGACTTACCGAATCAGTAAAAGTCTGTACCGTTCTAGTAGCCCCAAAGGAAAAGCCCTTAATCCACTTGGGCTGAATGGAAAAAGTAAGTGCATTTAAGTATCTATTTCTGTTTGGCTTCTGTCCTACTTTAGCATTTAAATTATCTTGTTGAAGTGGGGTGTATTTTTTTGATTTGGGAAGGCCGGAAATCAACTGAAATTCAAAGCTCCCAAAAAATGTTTTTGCAGGGCGGTGCGTGCCGGCGGTGACATGAAAGAAGCCTGGAGCATTATTGGAGAATGTAAGCGCATTCCATTGCCCAGGTCCCCACCAAAGATTTCGGGTAGACACCCCCCCTTCAAAGGCTCCTAATTTTAACACCGCTTTGGATTGTCCCAAGCCCACTCTTGAATAGGAATTCTCACCATATATTTCAGGTTGATCCCCCCTTCTAAGTCCTTGATAGAAAACAAAATTTATAGACCCTTCCTGAAAACTCCGATATCCTATATAAGAAGAATTCTGGGCCAGGTTTATTTCCGGCTGCAAATCAATCTCAAAAAACTTATGGGATACAAATACACCCCCTGAGGTATAAATCTGCCCCCCTTTTCCCGGGATCATTCCTTGGGGACTATACCAGTAAGGCCTGGAGGAATTCAAAAGGCTAGTCACTCTTAAAGGTACGATACCTACTTTAACTGAACTAAGTTTTCTCGCAAAAGGGGCATTGGGAAACTTGATCCCAGCTTGCTGTAAAAAAGAATAGTTTAAAGAATCTGCATTATCAGTGATTAATTGACCCCTACGGACAGCTTCTTCGTAAACAGGATATCCTGAGGGTAAGCTCTGTGCAGACAAAATCCTTAACGAAAGGAAACAGAAAAAGAAGAATAAATACCTGCCCAAAGTTATTAATTTATACAAATCATTTCCATCTTGCACCTATATTGATTGCCGGATTACCTCTTAAAATAACATTCTCCGGTACTGACTTGGTGACTATAGATCCAGCCGCAAGAACAGAATCGATTCCTACCTCTACATTTGGGCCCACAAATACAGAAGCCCCCACCCAAGAGCCATCATTCAATTTAATAGGCCCATTTCTGAAGGGCATGGATGGATCCCTATAATCATGGTTCCCGCCACAAAGAAAAGCACGCTGACTAATACATACGTTATTTCCAATGGTCAATGGTTCAAAATTAAGCAAAAAAGCTTCTTCACCAATCCATACATGGTTCCCAACTATTAACTTCCATGGGAAATGTATATTTACTCTAGGTTTTATAACTATACCCTCCCCAATTTTGGCTCCGAATAATCTTAGAATTCTAGCTTTAAACGATGATGGAAAAGGAAATGCAGAAAGAAAAAAAAAACACTTTACAAAATACCAAATTATCTCTTTAGACTTTGAAGCACCGCGATCGATGGTCTCCCTGTTGAATTGGCTAAGAAATACCTTAGAAGAATTACCTGACATTTTCTATAACATTGAGAACTTTAGACGTAAAAATTTCTTCAGAAAAATTAGATTCAGCATACTCAAAATTAAATTTGGAGTATTTGTCTAAATAATCAGACAAATTATAACTTATATCGGTCAAAATATCAGCAATTTGTTGAGGAGATTTTGGGTTAACTAAAAATCCATTTTTTGATGAAATAATATCAGGAATTCCAGCATGATTGGTAGTTATAATTATATTTTTAGCGGCTAATCCTTCTAATAAGGAAATAGGCTGACCTTCCATTTTATAGTAGGTAGGTAGAATAAATACATTAGAATTTATAAACGCATTCAGTTTATCATTTCCATTAATCACTCCTAAATAGTCCAAGGATTGGTCTAATTGAGAAAAAAGACTATTAACTTTAACACGGACTGCATTATCAAAAGCTCCAGCTACAGTAGCTTTAAAAGGGATTTGTTTTAGTTTTAATATCACACATGCATTCAAAAAATCAATTATTCCCTTTTCCTCTATTAAATTACTCAAAAATAGAATTCTTAAAAAATCTTTTGGTTTGGAATTAATCGAAGAAAAGGTAGATAAAATGTCTTTCTCAACAAAATTGTATACTACATAAACTCGAGAATCCGGTATAAGGTTATTAAAATTACCTCGTAAAGAATTGGATAGAACAATGCCAGCACTAGCATTAGAAACTAAAAATGTAAATAACTTTTTTTTAATTCCTTTTAAACTTATATATTCTTTACCTAAATAGTTACCATGTAAATGAATAACATAAGGAACTTTGAGAAAATATGCCAAAATAATAAAAGGCGAATATTTAATAATACCATAAAATGTTTGTCCTGGTGTTATATATATTTTTGAAGCGAATAATATTTTTAAAATCCCCTTATAAGACTTTAGAAATAAAAGCATCTTAAATAATGAAAACTTATTTCCTTGAGTTGATGAAACTTTCTTGACATTTGTATTTATTATTTTAAAAGGAATATCATTTTTCTTAAAATTTGAAGCTAGAATAAAGTTAGCGAATGAACATCCATCAATAGGATCAGGAAAAGGACCAATTATAATAATCATAAATTTAATGTGTTAGAACTTAAATAGTTAATACTAGAAGAAGCATTACATATCATATTTTCCATTCTAAGATTTTGACGAATATAATTTCTAGCATTATCTCCTAAATAGTTTAATTCAAATAAATTATTCGAAGTAAAATATTCAATAAAAGATTTCAAATCATCAAATATTTTAGAATTAACCCCATTATCCAAGTATCCATATTCAACGCATTGTTTAACATCATTCGACCTTTTGAAAGTACAAGGAGCTAACCCATAACTCATCGCTTCAACAACTGACAACCCCAACCACCCAGGTTGCAAATAAGCATTTGAAATTCTGAATAGATCATTTTTAATAATATTGTCATACAAAGAACCAAAATCATATACATTAGGAAAAATTGAGAAATCTGGTTTAAAAGTACCGTCGCCTATAATGATAAAGCCAAACTTGTCACTATCAAGATTCTGAATGATTTGCAACAACAAATCAATACGTCTTTCCAAGATATTAAAACGGGCACAAAAAATAAATATAAAAGGTTGATTGATATTATATTTTGATTTTATTCTATTAATATCAAACTTGGTTGCATCGTTTAAAATTAAATCCACATCAGAAATTGTATTACCCAAAGCGACTAAAGGCGTATGAACATCCAGACTACTCAATAACAATTCCTCTCTTTCAGTGTATAGCCAGATATAATCTGACAGATTAATCATTAGCAGCCTTATTTTACTATAATTTTTTTCCTCTCGCAAATAATTATTCACTGAAATTCCATGACCCCATAAAACAATTTTAGTTTTATGAAATCTTTTCGTTAATAATAAAACCCATGTAAAAAGATGACCAGGGTGTAACATTAATACAAGGATCCTAGGACGACCTACAAGTAATCTGTATGGATTAATCCACAGGAACTTAAAAAAACGAAAAGATTTAACTTTTTTAGTAGGAAAGGATTGCAATACATTTAAATTGTCAATATTTAAATTATTGAGAGTAAATAAAGATAGATTAAATTTTTTTGACAGTCCTTCAAAAAAATTTAATCTATAATGAGGAACTAATTCTTGAAATATATTAATCATTTTGGAACATAGACAAAAATAAACTTAGATACAAAAACAACACATAAAGAAAGACCAACCGTATAGGCAAATGCGTTCAAAAGATCTCCTCTTAGCATGAAAAATTGCATACCAAGAAAAATTTTGAACAAAACACTAAATTTAACATTAATAGTTGTATAATTCCACCAATAACATTTATCAATAAAAGAATGCATTAAAGCGAGAACTATAGTAAATAAAAATACTCCTACATATCCAAAATTTATAAAACCTTCACCAAAAAAACTAAGGGAAATATTTGAAAAATCATAATTATATTTATTTGCAAAATATTCTCCACTACTGTAAGGTTTACTTGGCCACAAGGATCTCGGAACAAAAAATAATAAGGTACCTAATAATTGACTCCCATTTGTCACCTCATTCATAGAAATTACATTAACTGTATTTTGATATGTATCAAAATTTTCATCAGAAAACATCGTCAAATCAATACCTATATTGTCGTTAAGCTTATCTAAATCTCGGAATTGACTCAAAAAAGGGAATATAATAAGTAATCCAAGACAAAAAAATAAAGCAAAAGCATAATTTTTAGAAAATACTCTGAAATAGACAATTAAAACTGGAATATATAGAGCTGCTGCTTGAAACCTAGGCATACCTGCAGGAAAATTACTAAATAAACTTGCCAAAATTAGAAACAATTCAAAAAAGCTGAATTTAGAAGATTGATTAATACTTTTATAATAAATCAAGCATACTAAGGGTATTGGTCTAATAAAAAAGTTAATAATTAAAGTTAAGGACGAATTTAATTTAACTCCCTGTTCCGCTGACTCCTTATATCCGCCTCTAAAAAAAATTGACAATAAATTGAAATCTTTAAGATAAAAAAAAATTAATATAGAAAATATACATATAGTAACAACTTTAAATTTTGGAACACGAATATTAAAATCTAATTTTTCAACAAAAAACTTAAACAAAGATGAATTAACTTTAAAATTATATATCAATATATAAAAAAATTGAATTATTATTATCATTAAATTTCCATACAAATAATTATGCTTAGAAAGGGTAAAACCGTTCCAGAAAAAAGAATCCTGTTTAAACTGCAAAGATGGAGCTAAACCAAAAAAAAACAAGAAAAATAAATGAGTAATCAAGTTTAAACTATAAGGATACTGCTTACTGCTAAAAATATTATATAAAGAAATAATACAAATTATAAAACTTGAAAATAATACTAAAAAATCATAATTAAAAGAATCATTAGTAAAAATGAATAAAAATACTAATACAGCAAATATTGAAAATAAATAAAGTTTGGAAATAAGTAAGGAAATATTCATGTATGTTATGACAATATATAATCTATATTATCGATAATAAGATCATGTTGAATTTTATTTATTGAAATAATTTGTTCTCTGATTAAATTTTTATTAATAACAAATGAATCTAAATCATCGGTATTTATTGAATAAAAAATGTGATTATCCATGCCAATAGAGCTGTATATATTCGAAATCTTGTTAGTTTTAACATTATTATTAATAAGCCCAATTGGAATTACTCCATTGCATTGAGCCAATAAAAGAACATGTAGTCGGTTACTAATAACAAAATCAAATTCGCTATAATAGTCTCTTTCGCTCCAAGTTAAAACTTCATCCCTAAAAATAATGTTAGAATTATTTGCAAATAAATTATATAATTTTTTATTAAAATCCTTATCTCTGGAAACTTGATAAAAAAATTCAATACTATAGTTTAACAAAGAATAATAGTTTATTGCTATTTGTAAAGACTCAATCAATTCCCTTTCATAAATGGATTCATTTAAATCCCTAAATGAAATACAAATCTTATTCTTTTCCATTTTCCTAACTTTAGATGCATTGCTTAATAAAAAACACATATCAGGGGAATAACTCGCACGAATACCATTATCACTAAAAACCTTCAAATTAAGGTGACTTCTAACATAGATATTTGACATAAAAGAAGATAATCTATTCCAAAACCACTTATCAAAAGCAGAATCAATAATTAAATCATTTCCAATTAATACTGGTTCTGTATGTTTTAAGTGAAATGTCTTGTAAATAAAATAAAAAAGTAAATATCGAATCTTATCATTAAGATTTTTAGCCCCACCAAAAGGACCAGGGCTTTTAAATATATGTGAAAACCCAAAATTACTAAAAGGAATAAAAATTAATCCAAGACCTTTTAAACTAAATTTAGAAATAGTGGAGAATTCTTTAACATTTTTACTCTCTAATAATATATTCTTAAAATCTTCAGGAACATTTTTACAATCTAAATAGACTATTCGATTAACGGAAAGCAAATCAATTAAACACTTATTAATTAAAAGGTCACCCATATTATCATATTGAGTGGCAACTATATATAAAATAGATTTATCATTCATTGTCGCTTATAATTTAGATAGTGTATTAGCAAAAGCAGTATAATTTATTGTAGCATCAAAGTTATTTTTCCAAGATTGTTTAACAATTAAGGGTTCGATGCATTTAAACAAAACTGTTGATATTACTTCGCTAACTTCAATTTCAGAAAGAAACGGATCTATCAGAGCCCCATTTTGATCATTAACTATTTCACTATTACCTCCAACATCTGTTGCTATAGTAGGTATTCCAAAAGACTGAGCCTCCATAATAGATACAGGTATACCTTCAGATAAACTTAGGTTAATAAATAAGTCAACTGAATTAGTAGAGTAAAAATCATAAATTACTCTATTCGAAACAGCTCCACGCAAATCCACAAAAAGATTAATGGATGATTTAGAAGAAATGTCAGAAACACTCTTATAGAGTTCACCATCCCCGAAATGGATCCACTTTATAGACAAATCAGGATTATTAATAGCAAAAACATTTAAACAACTAAAAATAAAATCAACTCTCTTCATTGGTGTTATGCGCGAGACTGAAATTACAGTAACCAATTTTGATTTTGACCTAGTGGATAAAATGCCATGATCTAATACTCCAAGTCTTGAGATACCCACTTTCTCATTAGGCAAACCAGTATACTTACTTTCAATATATTTTTTACCATCGGAAGAAATACTAAAAACATTTGTAATATTTTTTAATACATAATCTCTGTATGGCCAAAAACGAGGAGTAGAAGGTAATCCTTCATATATGTCGTACCGATGGGCTCTCGCTATAATTTTGAAAGATAATGAATTTTTAATCTTCAATTTAATCATTCCAAAAGGTGCAGCATTAAACCAATAAGAATAAACAATAGATGAGCCATTAAGAACGGGATTTTGATCAAAATAATTATAGTATACTAATGCATTAGAAATAAACTTAAATAGTAAAATATAATCCGAAATACCTTTTAAAGATTTTTTTTGATCCAACAAAGAACTCCAGAAAATATTAGAAAATAATGTGCTAAAAATCCTTTGAGATTTATTTTGAAATTTGAAGGAAAAATCTTCACATACAATTACATTATCTGGCAAATTTCTTTTCTCATAATTAATTTCGCTTGGATATATGTAAACTTTATTAAATTTCTTAGATACAAAGTCTATTTCAGATTCAAGAAATGCTTCAGTTTTAAAATACGGAAATCTTCTTGTTAAAATGATTAGGTTCCTGTCCACCATCACAAACTGTTATTAACAAACGATTCCGCCTTTGAAAATAACTCTTTTGCAAATGGCTTATGAACGATATTATTTACCGGAATATTATTCAGACCGATTTTACCTTCGAAGTTGAAATTGCGAGAAATAACTTTGGTTTCATCATTTATATCGATTCGATTAAAAAAGTCAATTAAACCGTCAAATCTACTATTAAATTGATTATTGTATCCGCCAAAGCCACCGTTAAGGAATACAACTGGAGTTCCCATTGCTAAACAAGGCAGTGCGCAATGAATCCTAGATGTAACAACAAGCTTTGCATTACACAGTCGTTTTAAATATTTATCAGCAATTTCAAAATTATTTTCAATATTAGTTTTAGGAATCATTTGATCTAGAAAAATTGCTTTATCTAAAACTTCATCTGTAAAGTTTTCCTTAAATACCTTTTTCTTTAGTGAGAAATCAAAAAATCTACCTCTTCGAATCCTACTACCGAGTTTTTTATAATCAAGCAACATTGACTTTAAAGACCAATAATGAAATAATGGATCGACAAACAATACTTCATCGGTTACATTATCTTCCTTTCTAACATATGTTTTACCTAAGGTTAAAGTTAAACATCCAGAAAAATAAGCATCAATACCATTTTTTTGGAGTAAATTCATAGTTCCCTTGTCACGACACCCGATAGGTTCATGCTTTTTAAAATAAGCCAAACTTTCAGCTGTTGTCATTTTATCATAAACAGATGCATTAATATGCATAGAAACGAGTAAAGGATCAATATTATCAGCAGGTGGCCAATTTTCAGGTTTATGCATATACCAGCCATTCATAATCATTTTAACTGGATCTCCGTCATATTTCTTTAAATCAAGATCCCGATCTAAATACATATCAACTTTAGGCAAAAATTGTCTGCCGGCAATAGCCTGGACAAAATCACCAACATTTGTAATATCCCGTGAGCAGCCCATAACTGCATATTTTACATCTTTCATAATTTTAATAATTTATTTTTTAAGGGAACAAATATAAAAGTATAGTTATAACATACAAATATTAAACATGCAATTATTAATCCATACATTAAAGTCCAAGATTGTTCTAGATACAGCGAACCGGTTATAATAATAAAAAATATTAATAATTGAATAAATTTTGAAATAGGGAATTTTACATTCATAAATTCTTTTAAATGTATAACTCTAAAAGCCAAAAGTATTACGTAACCAAGCAAAATAGACAGACTAATGCCGTTTAACCCAAATTTAACTAGATAAAAAGATGATCCAATTGTAACTAAGCCACCAGCCAATGAAGATGTAAATATTGCCTTTGTTTTCTTCTCACGAAGATAAGCAGCCCCGTAGAATGATGAAAAAGCCTGAATACATACAGCCAATAAAAGTATAGGGATATATTTCCAGGCTTCATAGTAACTCTCATCAATAAATCCAATAATTATTTTAGACGTTGAGCTCAATATTATAATTAAACCCATTAAAAGACTAACGTAATTATTTAATACTTTTGTGAATTCTATTTCAGCATCGACTTTATCAATAGTTCTAATTATTTTTTCTTGCCAAGCCAGCGTAAAGACATTAGCTAAAATAAGTAAAATTGTAGGATACTTAAATGAAATAGCAAAGAGACCATTATAATCACTACCTAAGTAAGCAAGTATAACATATCTTGTAGATGAACCAATTAACCACCAACTTAAAGTATTTGGCAATAAGGGAAGTGAATATTTTAGAAACTCAAATATAATAAATTTATCTAATCTTATAGATTTTATATATTTTAACAATCCATTCTCTAAAAATAACCAACTAATAACTATTATGAGAGAAGCAATATTAGCCATTAATACTCCTCTAACTCCTAAATTAAAAAAAAATAAAATCGAACAAGTAAAAAAGACATATAATAAAGAATAAATAACGCTAGTGCTTGCGTATAGTTTATTTTTACCTAATCCTCTTGAGGTTTGTTGCATGGTTGGATATATAATCATTAAAACAGAATAAAAATAGATCCAAAAACTTAATTCAAATTCTATAAAGTATGCAAAAACCCAATATCCTAAACTATAAATAAATATATTTAGAAAAAGAAATCCATAAATGTTTTGAAATATAATCTCGTGACGCCCTTCTTGTTGTGGATCTAATAACCAACGTAACAAAGCTGAATCAATTAAAATGGAAACACAAGGCACTATCAATGAAATGGTTGTTAATATAAGATCATATTGTCCAATTTCACTCTTGGACAAAAAATATGTCATGAAAAATATTAGAACAAAAGAAAGGATCTTTGATCCAACATTTCCCAGCATGTAGACACCTGAAAGACGAAGTAAACTAACTTTTTTACTCATCCATAAAATACTTATGAATGCTGCCTATATAAGTATTTATATTCATTATGATATTAATTTCTTCATAAAACATCATTCACATATACCTCTCATAGACTTTATTAAGAGGTATATGTGTCAAAAAAATATCTTTTCTACTCCGCCTGTCTATAAACCTCATGACCGCCTTTAACCAAATGCATATCCTTCTGCATTAATTTGATATCGGAACGCATCATATCTTCAACCAAGCCAGCCAAGTCATATTCAGGCTCCCAGCCTAGTTTGGTTTTGGATTTAGTAGGATCTCCCAACAGCAAATCCACTTCTGTAGGACGGAAATACTGAGGATCCACTTTGATTAAAGTGTCTCCAACGTTAATTTTTGACCCTTCGACTTCGCTCAGGGTGACACCAGTTGAAGTTTTGTATTTTTCCGCATCCACTGAATCCAAAATCCCCACTTCGTCTACTCCCTCTCCTTCCCAACGGATAGTGAAGCCTACTTGCTGAAATGCCATGTGCACAAAATCACGCACCTTGGTAGTAACTCCCGTAGCAATCACATAATCCTCCGGCTTTTCCTGCTGCAAGATCAGCCACATTGCTCTTACATAGTCCTTAGCATGTCCCCAGTCTCTCAAGGATTCCAGATTACCCAAATACAGACAATCCTGCATACCCATAGCAATGGCAGCGGTAGCCATTGTGATCTTACGGGTTACGAAAGTTTCCCCTCTTCTTGGAGACTCGTGGTTGAAAAGTATACCGTTACAAGCAAACATATTATAAGCTTCACGGTAATTTTTTGTGATCCAGAAACCGTAAATCTTTGCTGCACCATAAGGTGATCTAGGATAGAATGGAGAACTCTCATCGTAGAAGCCAGCTGGATTCTTGTTTTCAGGCATCCCACCGTACAACTCCGAAGTAGAAGCTTGATAGATTCTGGTCTTCTTCTCCAATCCAAGGATTCGTACTGCCTCCAGTATTCTTAACGTACCAATACCATCCACATTCGCCACATACTCAGGAGAATCAAAAGATACTTTTACATGGCTCATCGCTCCCAAATTGTAAATCTCATCCGGCTGCACTTCCTGAATGATACGGATCACATTCATGGAGTCAGTCAAGTCACCATAATGCATTTTGAAATTTACAGAACCCTCATGTTGATCCTGATACAGGTGATCCACACGCTGGGTGTTAAAGGAAGAAGCTCTACGTTTGATCCCGTGAACCATATATCCTTGTTCCAATAAAAGCTCCGCTAAGTACGAGCCATCCTGCCCAGTGACACCAGTGATTAATGCAGTTTTCATATGTTATTGTTTTGTTATACCACAGAGATCACTGAGAAGCCACAGAGATCACTGAGAATTATGTTGATGATATTAAATTTTATGGGTTAAAAAGTTAAAGGTTAAGACGTTAAGCGTTAAGCGTTAAAGGTTAAAACGTTAAACGTTAAACGTTCAGGGTTAAATGCGTGGAATTAACATTTAACATATTAACTTTTAACCTTTAGATTTTCACTTGCTTGAACGTGTCCTGATTTTCCAAAAACCATTCATACGTTCTCTTAATCCCCTCTTCCAATCCTACAGTGGCCTTCCAGCCTGCGCTTTCCATCTTGGATACATCCATCAATTTTCTTGGTGTTCCATCAGGCTTACTGGCATCCCAAATGATTTCCCCGGTATGCCCTACAGTTTTTTGGATGATTTCGGCCAATTCCTTTATGGTTAGGTCTGTGCCTGTTCCCACATTATATAGGTTATCCTGAAACTTATTTTCCAATGCATATACTACTGCATCTGCCAGGTCTTCCACAAAAAGAAACTCCCGCATTGGAGTTCCGGATCCCCAAAGTTCCACCGGGGTATTTCCGTTTTCCTTAGCCTCATGAAATTTTCGGATCATGGCAGGAAGTACATGGGAGGTGTTCAGATCAAAATTATCGTAGGTACCATACAGGTTAGTAGGCATCAAGGAAATATAATCCTTCCCAAATTGCTTTCTTATTGCCTCACATGCCTTTACGCCTGTGATCTTGGCTATGGCGTACCATTCATTGGTAGGCTCCAACGGACCGGTCAATAAGTAATCTTCCTTTAGTGGCTGAGGCGCCAGTTTAGGATAGATGCAGGATGAACCCAGGAATATAAACTTCTCCACGTCGGCCTGCAGGGAAGAGTCAATCAGGTTATTCTGGATCTGCATATTTTCAATCAAAAACTGATAGGGATAATTATTATTGGCTAAAATACCTCCTACCCTTGCAGCTGCATCAATTATCACCTCAGGCTTTTCAGTGGCGAAAAAATCGGCAACTTCAGTCTGGTTTCTTAGATCCAGTTCCTTCGAAGTTTTGCCTATCAGGTTGCTGTATCCTTTTGCTTCCAGGGCTCTCCAGATAGCGGATCCTACCATCCCACGATGGCCAGCGATGTATATTTTGCTCGATTTATCCATTTGCTTTGACTAAATAATGATTTGCGTTAATAGCTAAGTGTTTGTAGTTATGTTGTTAAAGGTTAAGGGTTAAAAGTTAAATGTTAAGGTGTTAAATCTTAATACTTTGAAACGAATTTTACTTGTAACCTTTGCCTCCACTGTTTTTAAGTACCTGAATTAGTCCTTGGATTTTATACTTTATAATTTCCGTTGTTTTCAGAATATCATTATGCTCAGAGGCATCAATAAAGCTTGCATCATAAGCCCTATAGGATTGAGATCTAACCTCTCCATTTGATCCTTTAGCGATATATAAAAAGTTGATAAATTCCTTATTACCATCTCTTTCAAAACCTTCAGCTATATTATCCATAATAGATCCCGCAGCAGAATTAATTTGTCCGCAAAATCTAAAATCTTTTGAAAATAATTCTTTCTTAGTTAAAAAACGAACTTTTAAACAAAGCTCTCGAGCCAATTTCCAACTATCTAAATCTTCAAAAGATGTGATAACAGCCAATTTAACCCTTAACTTTTAACGATTAACATTTAACATTTTTAACCACTTAACCCCTCAATTGATCAACTCCGGTTTTTCTTTCTCCAGCCTCTCGTACACCTTTTTCACATCCTGCGCGTTATCCTTTTTCAGAACCAGTATAGCATCATTGGTATGTATAAGAAGGGTATTTTTCATTCCTAAAAACTCGGTATGTAAACTGGTTCCTATTACCATATTGCCATGCCCATCCACTTGGTGGCCCTGCTGCTTGAAATGATCGTAGATGGATTCAAAGGAGCCCATATCAGACCAGGCAAATTCAGAAGGAACTACCTTAATTTTTTTCGTTTTTTCCATTACCGCATAATCCACAGAAATGGAAGGAATCTGCATGGATAGATCAAAATCCAGTTTCCCAGCTTCCGCAGCTTCATAAGCCGTTTTGGAAGCCTGATAAAGTTCAGGTTCAAATGCCTTCAGCTCCTCCAGATAAACTCCTGCCTGAAAGCAGAACATGCCTGAATTCCAGAAAAAATTACCACTTTTCAAGAATGCTTCGGCAGTTTCCAGGTTAGGCTTCTCACGAAATCCCTTTACTTCTTCACCATCAGCCTCTATATACCCAAAACCTGTTTCAGGTCTGGTAGGCTTCAATCCAAAGGTCACTATATTTCCTTCTTTCGCAAGTTGGATAGCTCTTTCCACCGCTTTCTGGTAAGAAGCATCTGACTCTATCAGGTGATCAGAGGGAGTTACAAAAAGAATATCCTCCGGCTGGGCCGCGAATGCCGCAAAAGCAATGGCAGCGGCGGTATTCCTGGGACAGGCTTCGATTATTTCCACATAATCAGCCACGCCCGCAGACCCCAGATCCTTTCTGGAAAGCTCGTAATTATCGCAGTTGCCCACCACCATTACTTCATCACAGGAACCTGAATTTCTGCTTATGGTATGCTGAAACAAGGTTTCTCCTGCGAAAATTGGTAAATACTGCTTGGGTTGGGCTTTGCGGGAAAGAGGCCATAGTCTGGAACCTACTCCACCTGAAAGGACTACGTTAAAAATGGTCATAGATAAGAGTTGTAAAGGGTAAAGGGGTAATGGTTAAATGTTAATAGTTAAACAAGTTAATGGGTGGAAAATAGAACAAGCAGTGCATAAGTCATCAAACTTCCCAACCTCCAACTTCCCGACTTCCAACTTCCCGACTTCTAACTTCCCAACCTCCAACTTCCAAACTTAATTATTTACTCCCAATTGAATAGGTTTCAAATCCCAAGGTAGCCAAATACTTTTTATCGTAGATATTTCTGCCATCGAACACCACCTTGTTCTTCAGGAGTTTACCCACTACATCCCAGCTTGGAATCCTGAATTCGGACCATTCGGTGACCAACAGTAGGGCATCACAATCCACTAAGGCATCATAAGCATCCTTGCAGTAGGTTACTTTATCAAACAGGTAATGCGCTTTGGCTTCCTCCATAGCAATAGGGTCGTAAGCTTTGACCGTAGCACCGGCAGCCCTAAGTTCATCCACGATCACGGCAGCAGGAGCTTCGCGCATATCGTCGGTATTTGGCTTAAAGCTAAGTCCCCACATAGCAAAGGTCATTCCAGTGAGATCTTCACCGAAATGGGCTTTCACCTTATTGGCAAGTACATGCTTCTGATCATCATTTACATCTTCCACAGCCTGAAGTACCCGTAGGTCATAGCCATACTGCTTGGCTGTTTTGATAATGGCCTTTACATCCTTAGGAAAGCAGGATCCACCATAGCCTACCCCAGGATAGATAAATTTATTCCCGATTCGAGGATCTGATCCTATGCCTTTCCGCACCATATTGGCATCGGCACCTACCAGCTCGCAGAGGTTAGCCACATCATTCATAAATGAAATCTTGGTAGCCAGCATCGCATTTGCAGCATATTTAGTCATCTCAGCAGAGGGAATATCCATATAGATGATGCGCTCTCCGCTCAATTGGAATGGCTTGTAAAGACGCTTCATAATCTCTTCCGCACGCGTGTCATCCACCCCGATCACAATTCTGTCCGGTTTCAGGAAGTCATCCACTGCAGCACCTTCTTTCAGGAATTCAGGGTTTGAGGCTACTGCAAAAGGTAAGTCCGACCCTCTTTTGTCCAAGGCACCTTTAATGGCGGCACGTACTTTCTCCCCTGTAGTGACAGGTACTGTACTCTTGGTCGCCACTACTATGTAATCAGTCATTTTGGCACCAATCTCATCGGCTACCGCAAGTACATATTTAAGATCCGCCGAACCATCCTCCCCAGGAGG
>TARA_R110002012_G_scaffold317031_2_pt1 | contig 17446 bp, 10 predicted proteins | sample TARA_R110002012 | Tara Oceans TARA_R110002012 (sample SAMEA4396515) | marine metagenome | biome: Westerlies Biome; feature: [DCM] deep chlorophyll maximum layer (ENVO:01000326); material: water (ENVO:00002006), including particulate matter (ENVO:01000060) such as... | depth 40 m
CGAAGCTCTCCACCGTACAGCAAGTGGCGGCTAAAATGGGTGAACTTACTGCTCAGAAAATAATATCCATCCTGAATAAAAATGAGCCTATGATTTCTGAGAAAATTGTCATTAATCCTGAACTTATCCTTCGGGAAACTACCAAAACACTGGTTTGAATTATTTTCAGTTTTAATTCTACTTGATCAATTTACTGGGTGCATAGCCAAATTGCTCCTTAAATCTCCTGCTGAAATAAAGAGGATCATTGAACCCCACTGCATTAGCCACCTCCGATACATTGTAGTTCTTGGATTTCAATAAGGATGCTGATTTTTTCAACCGTATTGTCCTTATAAACTCATTCGGAGACATCCCTGTGAGTTCAGTGATTTTTCTATAAAGTTTAGAGGAACTAAGGCCAATTTCTGAACAAAGAAATGCAGATGTAAGCTCCGAATTGGATATATGCTCTTCTATGATTTCTTTAATTTTTGAAATCATGTCAATGTCTATCTGTGAATGCGCCAAGCTGGTCACATCACTTTCGGTTTCTTCGGAAAAGCGCTGTTTCAATTCGATTCGGATTTTGATGATATTATCTATTCTGGATTTTAGTAGATAGGGATCAAATGGTTTGACCACATATCCATCTATTCCTATTTTGTATCCTTTAATCCTATTTTCATTTTCATTCAGGGCAGTCAACAAAACAATGGCAGTATGAGAGATTTTTTCATCACTTTTGAGCGCATTTACAAATTCGAAACCATCCATAACTGGCATCATCACATCTACCACGCAAAGAACCGGTTTGATCTTGTGACAGAGCTCTAATCCTCCTTTTCCATTCTCCGCGCCATATACTTGGTAAAATGGGGAAAGAAAGTCGATAACATAATTGCGAAGGTCAGTGCTATCATCTATCACCAAGATGGTGGATTTCACATCTGTATTTGAGTTTTGCGGAGTATGCCCTCCCTGAGGATAAAGGGACTTAGTGAAACCCAGACTCACCATCTCTTCTTTTTCTACCCGCTCGTAAGAAATCTCGCTACTGTCGAAAGCGTCTTTAGAAACTGGCAGTTCCACCGTAAAAATACTACCTGTATCCGTTGAACTTTTAACAGAAACCTTGCCCCGATGAATCTCTACCAGGGATTTAACAAGGGCTAGTCCAATGCCTGTACCCGTCGTACTTTCCTTACTATTTGAAGCCTGATAAAACCTGGAGAATATTTTTTCCTGACTTTCTAGCGGGATACCTATCCCATCATCACTGACCTCAATAATTAACGTTTTCGAATCCTGCTCTTTTACTCCCACATACAAATCTATGTGCCCATGAGGATTAGTGAATTTCAATGCGTTAGAAAGTAAATTATATAGGATCTTGTTGTATTTGTCAATATCTATCCAGCACTCAATCGCCACATCTTCTACGTTAAAGTTGAAATTAATATTCTTGGACTGCGCCAATTCCATAAAGGAATAAAACACATTGTTAGTGTAAGGCAGCATATCAATTTTCACCACTTTTAAGTTGATCTCCCCTGTCTCTGCACGCCTGAAATCGAGTATTTGATTGACCAACCTTAAAAGCCTATTTGTGCTATGGTTAATTAGATTCGCCTTGTTCTTGACAAAATCATTGCTGGTTTCATGCTCCAAAATCTGCTTTACCGGCCCTTGGATTAAGGAAAGTGGGGTTCTTAATTCATGGGAAATATTGGTAAAGAATCTCAGCTTATCATTGTTAAGTTTCTCATCCCGTTCCCGCTTGACTTTTTCAGTTAACAGCTCATGACGTAATTTGATACGAACCTTGATTTGCCTTCTTGTGAAGAATACGATTAGACCCAAGACGAACAATATCAATACTATCCCTTCGGAACTTGCCCAAAAAGGAGGTAGAATCTTGATGCTGTATGATGATACCTCACTCCACTTTCCGTCGCTATTACTTGCCTTAATCTGGAAATTATATGTACCCCAAGGCAAATTGGTATATTGAACCAACCTAGAATTACTACTGGTTTCAATCCAATCCTGATCAAATCCTTCCAGCATGTACTCGAATTTATTTAAACGCTGATTGGTATAGTAGGCAGTTGAAAATTGAATTGAAAAATTTCGATTTTCATAGGTTAGCGTCGCATTTCTGGAATAATTCAAGTCTTTCACAAAGGGCACCTGACCATTCAATTTTACTCCTGGTAGAACCAATTCATTATTCACTTTAAACTCTGTGATAATTGGTATGGGAGACCGCTCGTTTTCTTTAATGCTTTTAGGTGAAAAGTAGATGATTCCGTTTTTTCCTCCTAAATAAATATTTGAACTATTCAAATTGTAAAAACCGCTGGAACTGAATATATCAAGCCTATTACCGCTATTCACATTGTATATGGTAGCTCTATTTGTCTCAATATCATACTTGGCTATTTTATTATTGTTCAAATTAAGCCATAGATATCCATTTATATCCTCAACAATATCTGTCACCCAAATCCCATCTAATTCTTTGGATTCTGACATGGGCTTAAAGTGATTTATCACTGGGTCAAAAACGCCTAGCCCTTTGCGGGTGGCAGCCCAAATTAATCCACGGGAATCAATCATGATATCACTTACATTTTCATGTGGTAGACCGTGATCTGCATTCGTTCTTTCGGTATAAACGGTAGTATCCTTCTTATTTACGTCATATTTCACGACACCTTTTTCAGTAGCAAACCATAAGTTATCATCCATATCAACGGCGACCTTATTGACATCATAATTCGGCAAAATGTGAATTGAGGGTTTTAAAGTTTGCTTGTCCAAAAGAATGGCCCCTTCACCAAATGAGCAAACGATTAAATCTGCCTTATATTCCAAAATATTGAAAACGGGAGAGTTTTTGAATCCTACCTCTACTACAGTGAATATTTTGTTGAGGTAATTATAAACCAGCATTTTCCCATTCCATAATCCACAATAAAAGGTGATTCCGTCATAAGAGTAAATACTCGCTATGTCATATTTTCTGTTAAAAAGAGGGACAAAATCCCCGTCCTTTGATATAAAAAGGCCATTATGCCTAGTTGCTACTACAGTTTCATCCAAATTAGTCTTTGCAAATCCCCTGATTCTAGGAGCTTGATTTTGGATATACTTCGATATGTCCTTCTTGATTTTAAATTGATTTTCGTAAGGATCATACTTATCAAGCCCCTCCTCTGTCCCAATCCAAAGCACACCTGATGGATCAAAATAGAGGGCAGAAATCAGATTATCCACAAGTGATTTATCCTCAGACAATACAGAATAATACCATTGATAATTTCCCTTTTGAATGTCTTCTAAGGCATCGCAAACCAAAAGTCCCCCAAGTGTGCCTACCCAATATTTTCCGTCTGGGGCTTGTGCAACAGAAAGAAAATAAGGCCCCAACTTTCCTCTTACTTCATCATCAGCAATTCGTAAATTCAAAAAACTCTCCAAAGCATTGTCAAACTTATAAAGGCCTCTTCTTGTGCCTACAAAAATATCTCCTTTCCCATCTTCATATATAAAATATAAATAAGGATTTACGGATGTTGATCCGCTTATTGGCAGGGTAAAGTACTTGATTTCTGAAATCATACCTGTGCTGCCGAGCTTGATCTTAGCTACCCCAGCTGTATCATAGGAACCTACCCAAATGTTTCCACTTTTATCTTCAAAAATCTCCTTAACATAATTGAAACCATCCAGCGGGACTTTGGTAAACGTTTTCTTATCAGGCTCAAACATATATAAGCCTGCATCTTTTGTCCCTACCCAAATTCGGCCAAAATTATCTACATAAACAGCGCGAACCTCCTCATCAGGCAGGCTATTTATGTCATTCGCATCAGAAAAGTATGTTGTAAAAACTTGAGTTTCTAGGTCAAGATGGGACAAACCTTTTCGCGTTCCTATCCATAATCCGTTTGTAGCCCTATCAAGCTTTACAGCTGTGATATCATCATCGGGAATGGTATTTTTCCCTTCCTCATTGCTCAAATAGTTTTGAAATTGGAAACCATCAAAACGGTTCAGCCCATTAAAAGTACCTAACCAAAGTAAACCTTGATTGTCTTGCACAATATGTCGGATAGAATTATGCGACAGGCCGTCTTTATCATTATAATGCTGAAACTCTATACTCTGGGCAAAAGCGCTTATTGATGAAATTGCAACTAATAAAATTATAACTAAAAACCTCCTCATTATTCAACACCTGTATTTATCTGGCAATTTACTTCATACTCCTTGTACTTAAGTCATACTTTCCCCATCAAGATTCTTTATATGGGACACCGTTACAAATCCCCTTCTATCAGCGGCCAGGAATCAAAATCCCTATTAAGTTTTTGACCATCTTCTGAAGTCATCACCCACTGATCTTTTTTCGCACTAGCGTCATACCTTAGCAAGGCACCATCAGGAAATTGAAATTGATTTATCAACAAGGCTGACTCAGGGTTTTCTTTTAACACTTTCTCAAAAATAGCAGTAGGTTCAACATCCTCAAACACAGCTATTATCCCGAAGCTATCACTGGAATATACAACTATAGACACATGATTAGCTCCTGTATAGAGCGACCAATTACCATTTTCTATTATTGCTTGCATATTCTTCGGAATGGATACTGGACCCGCAGCACAGGCAAAATTTTTATAAACACCAGTATTATTCCATTCCATAAAATCATCACCTGGACCAGAAATATGTATCGTTCCAGATAAATGATCTGAACTATCATTCAGAAAAAGGCAAATAGGTCTGGTTACAATTTCTGACCATTTGCCCCTATTTACACCTCCAGAACTAATCAGAAAATGCTTTCCAGCACTACTGATTTCCGGGGAAGATTTGGGGCCATGACCCTGACGGACAAAATACCCATCCTGCTTATCAAATAACATTTTCACAAATCTATCCGAAGGACGATAAGGCATACATGCTCCCATCATCGCATGTATTCCAGCTACTCCGATATTATTGTCATAGTTCTCAATTTCTGAATAACTCAACCAGGATTTTATAAAAGCGGAGTGATAATCTGTCGTGAGCTCCTGGATTCCTGCTTTTTCGTATCTCCTACGCATCGGTGGAAAATGCTTCAAGTTCAGACTACTCAAGGCATAACTCCAGTTGATGTAATCCAATACATCCCTAGCCGTTAGGCTCACATCTTCAGAAGCAAAAGCTTCAAGGTTCAGTAAGGCAGTAATGGTATAGGATAAGTATGGAATGGAATTAAACTCAACCAGGCCATTCGTTTTCATTTCTTCCATGAGGAATAAAAGCTTCTCTTCCATCCCATTTTGGACGTTGTCGTAGTGGATATCTTCATTTCCATGAAGACTTATCCATCTGTTTTTCAGATACCGAGATCCTTCCGTCATGAGCATATGGTTTTCAGTTTCCATCACTAGTCCTAATGTTCTCGGGGCGGTATAACTGAATTTCCCACCATCTTCTGACAGGAGTGTTTCCAACAAATGCTTTTTGGTTTCGGGATAAAGAATAGCTGGTTCGTCTCCGAATTTCCAAAGGATGGTCGTAAGTATAGTGAGCGGAAAATCGTAATCCCCCTTGGGGTTCATAAACCAAGAAGAGCCACAATTCCCCCACACAGTCATCTTCTGAAGTATTTCATTTGCCTCCGAAATATCATCCTCCAACATCAGTCTCGCCAATAGAATACGCGTGGTATTACCCTTTCCAAAAAGCATATCCTCGGAAATCGGCATTTTGGCAATGCTGCGGTAAATGCTGTCTGCAAAAGCAGATTCTTTCTTCCATACCAAAGACCTTTCGTTAGGAACAGAAATATTCCCAGGGCTCATCTCTACATTACGATAGTTAATAGGGCCGAAAACCTGAGATTTAAGTTGCTTGTTATTGAACAGAAACACTAATAACAGTATGCCAACTGGCATAATCACTAGGTATCTCTTTACTTTTTTCTTCTGCATAATTCATACATTTCACCCCGGTTTGATTTGACCGAAGTGATCTTTCACCCTCATTGATTTACCTAGTTGCTTTTACTCGACTTTAATCTACCCTATTTATTTTTGAGTTTTGATAGCCTCTGAGTCAGGCGTTGAATTATTGCTTAATTGGAGCTCCAGCTTGCCACCGCCAATGATCTGACTATGACGGATTATATATCCCTTAAGCGGCTGCTGATTTAATAAAACCGATTGTACATATACATTCTCTTTGCTGTTATTTTTCGCATCTATAGTGAATGCAGCATCTGAATAATAATCCGGGTTCAATTGAATAGTGACTTTATCGAAAATAGGACTACCTATTAGATATTCAGGGTCTTCATTCACACCCCCATTCATTTGAAACAAGCCTATTTTCATCAATACAGAAAGGCTTCCCATTAGGCCTTGATCTTCATCCCCGTTGTAGCCTGTAGATGGAGACAAACCGCTAAATGTTTTTTCAACCACTTTGCGGGACCAATAGTGAGTTAGGTCAGGTCTGCCTAATTTGTGAAAAATGAACGCCGTCTGAATTGAAGGCTGATTTCCATAGTTAATCGGTATTCTTCTGAATTCAGGATGTTCTTCCAGGTCATGAGATGTACCTGCCGTGAAGCCTAGTTTTTCCGCTTCCTCAAATTGTGAATTCAACTTATCAACTGCTTTGGCAGATCCTCCCATCAATTCCGCCAATCCTTCCAAATTGTGTGGTACAAACCAAGTAGCCTGTGCACCGTTAGCCTCCACAAAACCCACCTTGTAAGCATAAGGATCATAGTTTTCAAACCATTTTCCATCCACATTTTTTGGACGCATCCAGCCTGTTGACTCATTGTAAACATTTTTGAAATTATCTGAGCGCTTTAAGAAATACTGGTAATCCTCCTCTTTGCCTAGCTTCTTAGCCAATTGAGCGAGTGTCCAGTCCTGATAGGCATACTCCAGCGTAAGACTTGCCCCATCTTGGTGCCCGGCAAATACTCCTTCCGGTATTGGATAAGGCACAAACCCATTTTCCATATAGTATTTCAATCCACCACCGAGATTTGTTTTATGCTCGTATCCTGCTTTTTCCATCATACCACCTGGCATGTGATTCTTTTTCAACGCCTGATACACATTTTCTAAATCCTCGGTAATCAAGCCTTCCTGAATTGCAGAAACAATAAAAGGAGTGCTGGAAGCCCCAGTCATCACATAGGTATAATTACCTCCAGATGGGCCTCGGGGAATCAAGCCTCCATCCTTATAATATTGCATAAGAGAGTAAACAAACTGCTTTTTGATCTCAGGATAAACCAAGCCCCAAAGTGTATTGATGGTCCACTGTGCGCCCCAAAAAGAATCGGAGTTGAATTGATTGAATTTTGGTTTGCCATTTTCGTCCACTGGCAACTGCCCAACTCTAAATTTTTCCCCGGTATTATCTGGATAAGCGCCGTTGAAATCACTGATAATTCTTCTACCCTGCAGTGCATGCCACAGATCTGTATAAAATCTTCTTTGATCCTGTTCTGAACCACCTTCAACTTTTATTCTCCCTAATAAATTATTCCACTCACTTTTTGATTCTGCTACCACCTGATCAAAGTCCCAATGCGGCAATTCTTTTTCAATATTTTGACTGGCATTTGCTATGGAAGTGTATGATATTCCCACTTTCATAAGCACATCCTTGTCAGCCTTGTTAAGATTAACGAGGTAATTCCCCGTTTTCTCGTCTTGAATGATATCTGCTATCTCTGCATCGAGTAGTACCTTAAAAAATACTGTAACAGGTTTCGGCCTTCTGCTTGTTGGACTGATCACTACTTTACCATAAAGCTCCCTATTGCTGATTTTATTCAGCTCGCCATCTTGGTTTTCACTTGGACCCAGCAGCGTGTTGAGGTTAAACAAAATCGCTGCCTGATTAGCGGCAGGAAAAGTATAGTGGTGTAGGCCGACTCGTGTTGTGCTCGTTATGGCTGTTTTGATCTGATACCTGTCAAGCTCTACATATTGGTAGCCTGGAGCTATTTTTTCAGTTTCATGGCTGAATTTGGAATAAAAATCTTCAAATACAGTCTTTTCATTTTCAGAAGATATAGTAACTGGCATCACGGATATACCAGCCATCTGCCAAGCATGAATGTGACTGAACCCCTTGATAGTATCCGTCTTATATCTATATCCACTTCCCCAGGCTCCATCAATTTCTGTATCGGGGCTGAGGTTCACCATTCCAAAAGGCCTACTGGCAGAGGAAAAGAAAAACCATCTGGAATTCTCCGTGTCAAGCGCGGGGTAGACCATGTCTGAAAAAGTTTTTTGGTCTGAAGGTTTGTCACCAGACTTTTCTTTTGTAATGCACGAACTCATTGTTCCCAGCATCAAACAAACTAAGATTTGTATATATAGATTTTTCTTATGCATATTTTCTTTTTAAACTGAGACTTTAAAGAATTCTCTTGTTACTTCAACCCAATAAAACTCTGACTCTTATTCCAAAAACTATAAATTTATTTTTGAGGTTTTTATACCAAACATCCCTTACTTACTCATCTACGTCAGCATGCCAAATGAGCCCAGTAGAAATAGTAGTTTAAAGAGGATGAAAATTCATTACCTAGTAGGTAGGAATTCGTTTAAAAGGCAGACAAAAAATTCGTCTGCCTTTATAAACAAAAAACCCATACTAGTTTGACTTATACTGATTATGTTCTAAACACATCAGTTAGTATCCATCATTTTGAGAAATAGATGGAATTGACCTGTCTATCTCTTTCTGAGGTATAGGGCGTAGGTAATGCTGCGGTCCTAACTCGCCGAAAGCTGCAGTCCACGGATTCATTTTTGTGGTTCTTTCTATCAGCTTTTCAGTTCTTTTTAGATCAAACCAACGGCTATATTCTCCCATCAACTCTCTAGCACGCTCATCCAAAATCATATCGATATCCAAATTTCCTTTGGCTCTGTAAGAAACTTCGTCCAAGGAAGTTAGGTTAGCTGGCTCCGCTGCACGCATAGGATCACTACCTGCATTAATGCCAAGTGCTCTATCAACTATCGTATTGTAATATGCTTCGGCTCCACCAAGGATACCGTTGGATGCTCCTTTGAGAATAGCCTCTGAAGCTATCAAATATGCTTCAGCAGAACGGAATAGCGCTAGATTAAAAGTCCCTTGAGCTTCATCATATGGTAACCCTGGCTCCCAAAACTTCCACATGAGGGGCGTCATATCCTTGATATGATATGGTGTAAGGTCATTTACTCCAATCTCATCCAGATTCAACACTGCGTAAGGTTTGCTTCCTCCCACGTCCATGCCTTTTTCAGAATTGCTGACAGGTTTGTTCCATGGAGGAAAATACAACACCGTATCACCTTTTGCGATATTGATCTTATTTGCCGGATTGCTAAGATTTGGCACAAAATCAGTAACATCAGTCATGGCATACATTGCTTCTATGAAATTATGCTGGTATCGTGTATCCAACTGCGGATCAAATAGTCGAAACATCGCTGGAGTAGTTATATGAGTATTTCTTCCTCCTTGGCGGTTGTAATGGCTGGTTCTCCCCAAAGAGCCAGGGATACTTTCAGCGTCCCCACCGAAAATCGAATGGTAATCATTACCTACCTGATACTCACTCGGCTCGTCATCATCACTTCCATTTGTTAGTATATTATTACTATACTGAACTGAAAAGACTATTTCACCATTTTTATCATTTTGGTCAGCAAAGGTTTCCAGAAGCGGATTTTCAGCACGAAGTGGAAACAATTTGCGATACTCTGACTCAAGCGGATAAGCGGCTATGATCATATCTGCATACTTTACAGCTTTGTTAAAGTCATCTGCCGTACCACCCAGAGAATTGTTAAAATTCCATCCTCTAGTCAGGTGAACTCTTGCCAAAAGAAACTGTGCAGCACCTTTTGTGGCCCGGCCATACTCTGTATTACCGTGAGTCGGAAGTACAGCTTCTGCCTCTTCCAGATCCTTTATGATCTGATCATATACCTGTGCAGAAGGCACTTTAATCACTTCCCTACTTGCAGTAGTGGTTTCCTCTAATGGCATTGGAATATCACCCCATTGTTGTACAGCATAGAAATAGGCAAGTGATCTAAGAAATTTAGCCTCAGCTACTCTGATAGCTAACACCTCAGGATCTATTCCCTCTACATCTGCCTGTCTGGAGATCGCAGTATTTGTTCTGGCAATTTGCTTGTACAGCAAATCCCAAAGAGCAGTAGCTGAACCTAAATTAGGGTTAAAGCGAATATCATATGCATTTAAAGGGCTTCCCTGATTTCCCGACCCTACTTCATCCCAAGCGTTACTAGTAAAAATATCCGTACCCATTAAGACCAAATCACGTTCTTTGTGAATTTCTCTTAGTTTAGTATAGTTCGATCTGACTAGGTCGTCAAAACCCTGCGCAGTACTGTAATAATTATCAGTAGTCTGGTAGGACAATGGATCTTCTTTTAAGAAGTCATCGCAACTGGTTCCTAACAGCGCAATAAGGGTAAGAACTATAGTATGTTTTTTATTAAATAGCTTCATTTTTTTAATTTTTACTGTCCGAAATAAAATGATTAGAAAGAGACATTAACTCCAAACAAATAAGTGGCAGTAGGTAAACCATCGTTGTAAGTGCTGGAATTAAATTCCGGATCCATTCCATCAAAATCATAGAAAACAAATGGATTGCTCACCTGTGCATACATTCTGAATTTGCTAAAACCGATTTTATCCAATGCCGTTCTTGGCAGGGTAAAACCGAAAGTAATGTCGGAGATTCTCACAAAACTTGCATCCTGATATTGGATTGGTGTTCTATAAGGATTCGGCACACCTGGCCCATAATATTCGTTGGAAGGATTGTCTACCGTCCAATAATTAAGGTTCAAAGCATTATATCTCCCTGCTCCTACTTCGCCCATCGTCCCGCTCAACATGTTATTTCTAAACATTGCTCCTTGGCTAGTGTAGATTAAGAAAGACAAATCAAAATTGCCATAGGTGAATTTATTTGTCATACCCATAGTCCAATCCGGCTGTTGCGAGCCTAGTACTCTCCTATCGTCTATACCTTCATTAGAAGAAATAACACCATCACCATTTTGATCTACCACCTTTACTGATCCTGGTACCTGCTTGTACTCAGCAGCTTGCGCTTCTTCACTTAATTGCCATATCCCGGCAAACTCATAATCATAAAGAGCTTGTAACGGTTGACCTACAAAAAGTCCTGTAGCGATATCAGCCTGTATTCCATCACTGCCAATTGAAACAACTTCGTTTACATTTCTGGCAAAGTTGATATTTGTAAACCACTTGAATTTTTGTGTCACAACGTTCACCGTGTTCAAGGTCAACTCAATACCTTTATTGGACACTTCACCAATATTGGTAGTCACACTACTGAATCCGGAAGAAGTCGGAATTTGTTCGTTGTAAATCAAATCCACAGTATTTCTAAAATAAAGTTCCAAAGCTCCTCCAATTCGGTTGTTAAGGAAGCCCATATTTAAACCGATGTTCAGTTCTTTACTTTTTTCCCAGCTTAGAGACTTATCAGCCAAGTTTTCTGGTGCAAAACCGAATGCAGGCGAGCCATCAAAATCATAAGGGGTTTTAACTAGTCTAGCCTGCGTACTGTAAGGAGTCACTGCACTGTTACCTACATAACCATAACTCACTCTAAGTTTCAAGTCGGAAATGGTACTTACATTTTTGATGAATTCCTCGTCACCCAATCTCCACGCTACAGCAGCCGATGGGAAAAAATCCCATTTGTTACCATCACTAAGCTGAGAAGCTCCATCCCAACGACCGGTAAGTGTAAGTAGGTACTTGTCTTGGAAACCGTAGATTACCCTTCCCATGTATGAAAGCAAAGATCTTTCGGTCAATCTTGTATCCAATTGTGTCGGTCTTCCTGTTCCAAAAGCATACCATAAAGAGTTATAAGGAATCTCATCCACTGAGCTATCCATTTCTTCAAATCTCTCCTGGAATGTACTTTGTACACCTGTCACAGTGAAATTATGATCACCTAACTGCTTTTTATACGTGATGATATTATCTAAGGTAAAGTTGGAAATATCATCTGTTTCGTAAAAGGCTCTAGGTAATCTTGTAGTTGCACGATCCTTAGTCATAGTACCTCTGAACTGACCCCATCGTGAATTATTAATTCCAGCGGAAAAAGATGATCGGATAGAAAGGCCTTCGAAAGGAATAATTTCTAAATAAGCATTACCAAAGAACGAATTCGATCTGGTTTCATCCTGGAAATTTTCAGAATCAATTTCAAGAAGAGGACTTAAAACCTGCTTATCATTGATTCCCATCCAAGCAGCATATCCATTCCATGAAAAATCCTGGTTTTCATCCGGATTGAGAATATCATCATACAACGCTACCCCGGTAGGACGTGCACGGTAGGCACTCCTCAAGGCTTCGTTGGATCCCAATTCTGTTTTTGAAGTACTGTAATTGGCGGTAAAGCCAACATTCAGGAACTTAGTCAACTTACTATCCAAACTTCCTTTGATGTTGTATCGCTGGAATTTCGTGTTTTGTAAGGCGCCTCCTTCATTCAAGTATCCACCAGAAAAATGGTAATTGGTATTATCACTTCCACCACCTACTGATAATGAATGATTTGTTTGAAGAGCCGTTTGGGAAATTTGATCGATCCAATTTGTACTGTTACCAGAATTTACCAAGTCTAATTCTGTCGAAGTGAAAGGTAACGATTGAGTGTAGCCATTCAACTGACGATCAGTCACACTAGCCTGATAAAATTCCTGTGCATTCATCAAATCAGGCAAGTGGGCAGGTGTCTTTACCCCTACATAACCATCATAGGTTACTACCGGCTTACCTTTTGTTCCTCTTTTGGTAGAAATAATGATCACCCCATTTGCTCCTCTGGACCCGTAAATGGCAGTAGAAGAAGCATCCTTTAGTATATCCATAGACTGAATATCTGCGGGATTTAGTGCATTAATATCACCACCCATTACCCCGTCAATTACGATAAGTGGCTCGTTGCTGTAATCAATTGAACTTAAGCCTCGAATATTAATATTATATCCAGCTCCTGGACGGCTACTTTGTTTGGTTACGATTACACCTGCAGCCTGTCCTTGTATAGCCTTGGCAGCTTGAACTGGATTTGCACGAACGATGTCATCTGACTCCACCGAGCCTATGGCTCCTGTCACGTCTTTCTTTTCTACCTCACCGTAGCCGATGACAACTACTTCCTCCATGCCTGTAACATCGAACTCCATAGCCAAATTAATCACGGTTTGGTTACCTACCGATATTTCTTTGGTGAGAAAGCCAATCGAGCTAAATACTAACACTGCATTCTGGTCTGAAACCTCCAGTGCATAGCGGCCATCAACATCAGTTACTGCGCCACCTGTGGTACCTTTAATAAGGATATTTACTCCTGGAATCGGGAAATTTGAATCATCGGTCACAAGGCCCGATATTTTTGTCTGTGCATAGGACATAGTAAACATGCCTAGCAAAAGAAGAATTAAAATGGGTTTACGTTTTTTCATAAGTATGATTTTAAGAAATACAAATATTCAATCGTTATTGAATACTGTGAATAAAGGGCAAATGCATGAGTTGAAAATGGATTTTTCAGTCAAAAACATGGATGGATTTGGATATTTTAAAAAAATTCGTGAAAACGGAATTTTGCCACACATTAATAACCAATCACTTAACTCAACAGCAGATTCTAAAACCTATAAAAGGGTTAAAAGAACATACTAAAAGCTATGAAATAAACCTATGGCCTAAAGGGTGAGTCAAAAAGGAGATGAATACCCTATTCGCTAGTACACTAATCCAAACTTCTACAATTTCAGTTAGTCCCAAAAATTACATTCCTTCTGAAAAAGTCTGTGAAACAATTCTCCTTGCTAACGCAAAGCCAAACTAATATTCCTGTAGTATGTAAGAAGTCCTATTCTACTTGGACATGAAGTTAAGAATTAACTCCTGCCTCTGTGGATATATATTTTAACCAAATAAACATCCAACTTTTGACATCCTAAAAATTGTAGGCAATTGGTTAGGGAGCATGTGGAAAGTGCTCAAAAAATTAGCCTAGCCAAGAAATACACTATGAGGTTTTATACCTACTTACTTTCTGTCTTAGATATTGGACGGATTTTAATATTTTTAAAAGACACCAAATTTCCGTGGTCCTGTAACAGGATTTGTCCTTGATCCAACTCACCAAAATCCTTCCACTTTACATACTTGCTTTCAGCTACTAATTTTCTGTACTCTGGACTTTTTCGCTCAAACTCCAAAACTTTGACGCCATTCAACCAATGTTCTACATGATTATTTACAGACTTAATATAGGCAGTATTCCACTCGCCAACTGGATTAATAGGCTTGTCGGTATCCGCCTGAATTAAATCATATAGAGAGGCTACCGTTCTGCTTCCTTCATGATTTCCCAATTTAGCATCAGGATGCACGTCATCATCCAAGATTTGATATTCTAAACCGGTAGTAGCGCCTGGTCCCTTGTTGACTTCGGTATCAACATAATATTTAATCCCGCTATTGCCTCCGGGTGTAAGTTTAAAGTCTAAGGAGAGTTCAAAATCACTATATAGCGCCTCAGTCACGATATCGCCTCCGGCTCTGTCACTCTCGTTTTCGCCTGCTAGTATAGATAAAACCCCCTCTTCCATCACCCAACCTTTTTCGGGAAATCCTTCCATTTTTGCTCCTCGCCATCCTTTGGACGTTTTACCATCCCAAAGTAATTCCCATCCATTTTTAGCTTCATCGATGGTCAAAGTATTCTTGGTAGTTCCAGGCTTTAATGGTGAATTAGTTGAATACTTGCTTAAGCTATCAGTAAGAATTCGGATGTTCTTCCAACTTATTGTGGTCCCTTCTTTCTTGTCATCACCGATGCTATGCACTTGTAGCGCGATAAATCCAGAGGCTGTCTTATCATCAATTAAAAAAGCAGCCGGAACGCCATTGATCCATGTTTTGATGGTATCTGCTATAGCTTCAATTCTATAATGATTCCAATCATTTTGCATAAAAGCTTTTTGAGCTTCAGCGTTATCTGTCAATGGGACTAGCCAACCTCTTCTTCCCTCATCAAAAATACCTGCACTCCATGCCCTTTCGGAGGGGTCAATTTCTATCTGGTAGCCATGCACTCTCCCGTTTCGATACTGTTCTAAACTATTGCTTCTGATTTGGATGCCCGAGTTCATCGAAGGATCAACTTTATAGTCTAGCTCCAAAATAAAATCATCATATATTTCATCAGTCCTCAAAAATGAATTGGGAGTGTTTTTCACTGTAGTACCTATTACTGCTCCTTCTGCGACAGTATAGGTCGCTTGTCCCCCTATTGTATGCCAGCCTTTCAAGGTCTCACCATCAAACAAATCAATCCAGGGTGTTTGATCCTTGTTCTCCTCCGCACAAGCAAGGAGACTTGAAGCAAGAAATAGTGTACAAAGGGTTTTAAGTATTTTAATTTTATTCATAATGTGGTTGAATATTTTTTTAAAGTTGTAAAATCTCTCAAACCTAACTCATTCCTAAAATCTTACTATGGATTATTTACTCAAAAACATAGAAAGTCAAGCTCAGAGTGACCTCTGAGTGAGATTCAAAACAGTTTCAAGGATGAGAATTTGATTTTCATTTGTGTTAAAAAAATTATTTCATTTTAAATCCGTCCTAAAAGATTGGACAGGAAATGATAAAATATCAGAATCATATTAAGTTGATCCTTACTCCAAAATCAATAAAAAAGAGGATGAAAAGAGGAACAAATTTGAGTTATTCGGAACTAATCGGGGTCGAATTAATCAATTTTACTATGCAACCTGCATCAGAATTTCTATAAAATACAATAGTCACCAGTACAACGATCACTTAATTATTCAGGACTCTTCAAAGGAACTTTTTTTCAAGGTACAATATAAAAGGAGGACAAATTGGCAGACAGGTTCATTTTACTTTTAAAATTTTAAATTATTTGATTGTATTAATTAGAACCTCTTCAAAGCTAGTTTCAAACCTCATATAAGTACTTCTTGCGATCTTCATTTTGAATGATCTTTTTCTTTTTGATGTAATCTAATAAACAAAACAATTCTCCTAGATAAAAATCTTTAATTTTCCCATTTATAAGGTTTTAACATTTTCAGATTTGAATTTTTTGAAAGCTTAAGTCTAGCACAATTCGTAAGGTACGAGGGTATGAAGTGTACGATCTGTACGAATTGATTTTTCATTTTACTATTTCCAATGCATTTTTTTAAACTTTTGTTTAGAAAATATAAATTTTAATAATTTAAAAACTTATTTAACTCGTTTAGTGTGAAATGCTAATATCCTAAATCTATAAATTACCGAGGCTTTTGGTCAACTCAAACAACAATCTATTGACCCATCAAATATTTACTTAAATTCCAATGATAGAAAGTGGCTTCAACCCATGTAAGCCGCTCATAGATCAATGACCCACCAGTTTTTAACGAAAAACCCAATCCGAAAATACTTCCACAATAAGGTAGCTAAACTTCTTATAAGATTTTAGCTACCAAAATTCCCTTAAATAACCCTATTCTCTAATACTATCCTGCTTATCCTACAGATAATTCCCTTGGGTCATGTAATCATCTGCTGGTAAAAAGGAATAATTTGTAGAATCCAACTTAGATTCAAGAACCATTTTATAAGGTAGTAGAAGCTTTGAATATTCAGGCAAACCAACCAAATTTTTATGCTGGTAGGGATCTTTTTCATTTTCTTATAGCAAACAAGGTCCGCTCAAATTTGACATATTTATATCGTTTAAAACCACCAGCAATTCCAGATGGGAAAGGTTGTATTTATATAGATCGATAAGGCTTGTTCACCCTGCCACAAAATTCGAATTCTTGCTTTCAGAAACCCTTTTTTTACAGCATCCTCAATGCTCTTGGCTTGTATGTAATCAAATTTATTCATGGCCCTTTCCGTCTTTTACTTCCATAATTACATCAATGGTTTCTATGTTTGCCCCGCAGCGACAAAGATTACCACTCATCAATTCTTTCACTTCCGCTCGGGTTTTTGCCTTTCCTTCATTGATCATCCGCCTTACCCCAACTTTTCATAACATCTTATGATATCCCGACTATGGGGTATACTTGTATTGGTATTATTCTTAATAAGCTATTTAGCTGATTAATATCTCAAAAAATATTCTTTAGTCAAACTAATCCCAACGGATTTTAGGAATATCCAAATAAACCTCATAAACTCTTACTATCGAAAATTATATAAAAAAATCCCCCCAACTAGTAAAATCCAGTTAGGGGGATATTTTGCTCAAATACTTATCTAAATAAGGATTAGATTCTATTCTCTTAACCAGTTAATAAAG